>Ga0247843_1005669_pt1 | contig 17121 bp, 16 predicted proteins | sample LaCruzMarch2017__FD_192420 | JGI IMG/M metagenome (GOLD analysis project Ga0247843, IMG submission 192420) | Freshwater microbial communities from meromictic Lake La Cruz, Castile-La Mancha, Spain - LaCruzMarch2017_8m | ecosystem: Environmental > Aquatic > Freshwater > Lake | place: Spain... | reverse complement strand
GCCCAAAGCGTCCTTAATTCGACTTAAACTTGATGAGGATTTGCCAATTTTTGCCATAATTCACCCACTCAGAGTCATAGCTATACTTATATTATATATCACAAATATTGTTGGTGCAGTATTTCTGCGATCTGAATGGCATTGGTGGCGGCACCTTTGCGGGTATTGTCAGCGACCACCCATAGATTTAAACCCATAGGATGTGAGATATCATTTCGAATTCGTCCAACAAACACCTCATCATGACCAGTCGCATCCATCAATGCCGTAGGGTATTGTTTTTTGCCGACATTATCCACCACTTTTACACCTGGGGCTTTGGACAACAAGCTACGTGCAGCAGCTGCGGTCATTGGCGCTTTAAGTTCAATATGGATAGCCTCTGAATGCCCGTAGAGTACCGGAACTCGTGCTGCAGTGGGATTAACTAAAATCTCTTGATCATTGAAAATTTTTCGGGTCTCCCATACCATTTTCATTTCTTCTTTGGTATAGCCATTATCTTGAAACTCATCGATATGAGGCAATACATTAAATGCGATTTGTTGAGGGTAAACACTGGGCTTGATAGAGCGCCCATTTAATAACTCACTTAACTGACTAATTAGCTCACGTATTGCTTTTTGACCGGTTCCCGATACTGCTTGATAGGTGGCTACATTAATACGATTAATCCCCACAGCATCATAGATAGGCTTTAAAGCGACCAACATCTGAATGGTTGAGCAATTCGGGTTAGCAATAATACGGCGCTGGGTATATTGGGCGATAGCTTCTGGATTGACTTCAGGAATCACCAAAGGAATATCATCGTCATAGCGAAAACAGGCGGTATTATCAATGACCACACACCCTGCTTGCGCAGCAATGGGTGCGTATTGCTTGGATACCGCACTGCCAGCAGTAAAAAAAGCAATATCGACACCTTTAAAATCAAATGTTGCTAAATCAATAACTTCGAGATCATGTCTGCCAAATTGAACCATCTGGCCTGCAGAACGGGCACTTGCCAGTGGTATCAGTTCAGAAATGGGGAACTTTCTTTCATGCAATACTTTTAACATGGTATCACCCACTGCACCTGTGGCGCCAACCACAGCAACTTTTCTTAATGAACTCATTATTCACTCACTCTCAATTAGGCAAATCTTCTGCGTTTAATAAAAATACTCCACTGCCACCGTGCTCAAACTCAAGCCAAATAAACGGCAACTCAGGGTAGGCTTCCACTAGGGCAAGATCACTATTGCCCACTTCAACCACTAAAATCCCCTCGGGTTTTAAATGTTTTTTTGCTTTTTTCAGAATATGGTGCACCAATGCCAAGCCATTATCTGCAGCTTCAAGCGCATGACGCGGCTCGTGTCGATATTCAGACGGTAAGGTTTGCATTTCATCAGCACCCACGTAAGGCGGATTGCTGACAATGATATCATAACGCTCTTTGGTTAAGGCCTTCATCCCATCGGACTGTATTAAACGGACTTGTTGGTCTAACCCGAGTTTTTCAATATTGATTGTTGCAACCTCTAAGGCATTGGGGTCAATATCAATTGCATCGACAGTTGCTTGTGGAAAAGCATAGGCACAAGCTGCGGCAATACACCCACTGCCCGTGCATAAATCGAGGATATCCTCCACCCTTTCAGCATCGATCCAGGGAGAAAACTGTTGTTCAATCAGTTCAGCAATTGGAGAACGGGGAATCAATACCCGCTCATCAACATAAAAAGAAAGACCACAAAACTGGGCTTGATGAATAAGATAAGGCACTGGCATATGATTTTCAAAGCGTTGATACAATTGCTGAGCTAAAAAGTCTTTTTCTGAAAGGGTTAAACGTGCCACCCAAAACGTTGGGCTCCATTCAAAAGGAAGTTGTAATGAACCCAATATCAGAGACTGAAACTCAACTTCAGCATCAGCACTGCCATGACCAAAAAACACATTTTTTTGGCCATGAATACTTAATGCAAACCGATAAAAATCCAAAATGGTTTTCAATTTTTGACAGGCTTCACTATATTCTTTTTCTGTCGATGGCACTGGATACATAGTTTTTTTCATAGATGAGACTTCTTTATTAAATTGTTAGCTATTTTAACCAAGTGTTCCTCATTTTCAAACAACTTTATTTTTTTCAAGCGTTGCCAATAATAAACAAACTATCACCGGTAAAAGAGAGACCCCCAACAAAGCAATTATTGAAGAAATAAAACCAAGATTGTGTTAATATATCTGTAGTTTTTTAATTGCAAAAGAGTCGAAACATTATGTCGCGCTATTTAGATCCTAAATCAGATGTGGTATTTAAAAAAGTTTTTGGCGAGCATCCTCATATATTAATCAGTTTTTTAAATGCAGTATTACCATTATCCTCAGACAGGCATATTGTTGAGCTATCTTATTTGCCAAGTGAACAAGTGCCTTCAATTCCAGAATTCAAGCGTACAATCGCTGATGTCAAGTGTAAGGATGCAAAAGGCCGCGTATTTATTGTTGAAATGCAAATGAACTGGACCGATAGCTTCAAGCAGAGACTGTTGTTTGGAACCAGCCAGGCTGTTGTAAAACAATTAGAAAAAGGCAATGAATACAAGTTTTTGCAACCCGTGTATGGATTGGGCTTGGTTGCCGAAATATATGAAAAGGAAACACCAGATTGGTATCATCATTACCAGTTAGTAAAAAAAGGCAATAGTGATGTCATTGAGCATTTGCAGCTCATCTTTATCGAATTACCCAAATTCCCCATTCATTCGCAAAACGAGAAGAAGCTGCGATTACTATGGTTGCGCTTTTTGCGAGAAATCGATGAGAAAACACGCACCGTTTCTCAAGAACTTCTGGCAATACCAGAAATCGCCCAAGCGGTTGCATTGTCGGAGGAGTCTGCTTATACCCCTGGAGAACTTGAGGTATATGAAAGCTATTGGGATTCAGTGAGACGTGAAAAATCCTTCATCGCCGATAGCTATGCCAAGGGTATAGCTGAGGGTGAAGCTAAGGGGCGTATAAATGAAAAACGTGAGATAGCAAAGACTCTCTTAAAACAAGGTGTTAGCATCGAAATAGTGATGGTGAGTACCGGGCTTATGCGCGATGAAATAGAAAAAATCGTTAAATCATGTTAACAAGGAATCTTCTTTGCCTAGCTGCGGATAGTCAACCCAAGGCTCCGCGCGCAATCACATTTAGTCAGTTATATTAATTTCAATATACTTGCCCATGGCATTAGCCATGCTGAATACGGTTTTAACCTCTTGATATTATTGAATAAAGCATATTCATGTTGCGATATTACTTTGCAATGGAATGTTAATGCTAACTGTTGATAAGTTTCGTTGCTATAAGTAAAAAAGGCTAAACCCCGGTCTTTGTGGAGGTTGAGAAGTAATATGTCACTCAATCAGCAATCTTGTTGTATTAAATATCGATGAGTCTATTGATAATTTCTGATGCTAGATAATGTGCAATTGAACACTAAAGTAGGCTGTTTTTTCAGTCAACGTAAGGATGCGTATGTCTTAACTGAAAAACAGTTGGGACCTCTAGGAGCAAGAAAAACCAAGGCTGCTCAATAAATCAGGGGAAGAGCATGATGCTTAATTCTAAAGAAGATCTGATGCAAAACATTGTCACCAACTTGCTATTAAATGAAATGCATTGCTTATGAGGATCTAGAAACTTTTAAAAAGCATGATAATTATCATAAATTGATATATGTCTAATTTGGATATATAATACTATTATGACTTGGAAAATAATAATACCAACAAAGCTTGGAAAGAAATACTCAAGCTTCCAAAATCAGTTCAATCAGCTGTGTTGTTACTTGCTCGTGATCTCGAACAACACGGACCAGCAACTGGTGGTGGCTGGAAAAATTATAGCAAATTAAATGGCATGCCTGGTGATAAGCGCCATTGCCATTTAAGCAAAGGCAGACCAACCTATGTATGTTGTTGGGAAGTGTTTGATAAAAAGTTAAAGATTACGGAGATTTACTATGTCGGCACACACGAAAAAGCACCATATTGATGCTGTTGCCAAAATATCTTGGCACGGTGGGCTTTATGTAGTTCCAGTTGAAGTCATGGAGCGTTACAAAGTTGAACCTGCAAGCCAATATACATCGATTGATTTTTTATTTAAAGATTTGACTGAGTCGTCTGGTGAGCCGGCCGTTTTATTAAAAGGTTTGAGATATCGAGAAGGATTGAGTCAGGTAGAATTTGCGAAAAAAATAAATATCAGCCAGACCAATCTTTCTGCTATGGAAAACGGAAGACGTAATATTGGCAAAGAGCTTGCAAAAAAGATTGCTGAAATTTTTAAAGTAGATTATAGAATCTTTTTGTAATGAAGGTTTCAAGATCCAAGTGTAACAATGTTAAGTTTATCGGCCCATTAAGCTTTAAAGTCAAAAGCGTTATCAGGAGGGACCAGTTGGGCTGGGCACTTCAAATTTAGAGTCTTGCGTGGTCTCGTATTCAATTTCCATCCAACATCATCAAGCTCCTGCTGTGAAAACACAGAAAAATCTTCTCCCTTCGGTAAGTACTGACGAAGTAGGCCATTCGTATTTTCATTTTATCCTCTATCCCATGGGCTATGTGGATGAGCAAAGTAAACGCGGATAGGCTCATTCATGCGAGACATGGTACCTGCAATCTGCTCTGGCGATAAGCCGTGTTGTAGACCATCTCAAACCTTTAACCACAAGATATTTGCGCTTAACACCGGCTATGCTTGGTTGGTTAGCTTGACCACCTCAGAATGCGTACTGTCGGGGTAGGTTTCCATCCGTTGCGAGCAAGTTCTCGAGCAATAGAAGATCGATGCCGTCCTAAACTTTCTGCAATCATCGCAGGACTAAAGCCTTACTGAGTGTGATGTGCTTGTATTTTTTTCCATACCACATTCTCGCATATAATAAGATGAATCCATGTCTGCCAATAAGCACTCCAAATCCATCGTAATTATTAAACATTTTTTTATTCACTATTTTTTTAACCCTATGTTAATATTATTAATTCAAAATAACCTATCGCCCAAAATGTCAGAAGATGAGGACAAGGATTTCTTTCTAAAGCAGATGATAGGTGTCAAGCCCATCAAAAAACAAAATACAGTCCAGACTGTTTTTGTAGAACCCCCTATTAAAGTTAATAAAACTGAAAAACCTATTCAGATTTTATATCCACGTAAATTTAAAGCGGGTATCACACTCAATATTATCGATGATGATAGCGAAAATATGGTGAGTGAAACAATATTAAGCTATGGGCTTGGTCGTCTTTCTAAAACGCATAAAGATCAGGTAGTTAAGGGGGATATGCCCATTGAAGCAAGGCTTGATTTACATGGTATGCAGCGTTTTGAAGCCCAGGACCGGTTACAAGATTTTTTGAATCATGTACAAGCACAAAATATTCGTCATCTTCTTATAATTCATGGCAAAGGAAGCCTGCATGGCGAAACACCCATTCTTAAACAACATATCTATCGCTGGTTAAAACAACAACCCCAAATATTGATGATGCATAGTGCGCATGCCAAACATGGTGGAACAGGTGCACTATATGTCATTTTAAAAAAACATGGCTCTAGTTAAACTCACTTCAATTGGCTTCAAGCGACAATCTGACATTAAAACATTTGTTCATTTTTCAGTTGAAAAAAAGGTCACAAACTGCTACTATTTGAACAAATCATCAACTGTGAATACTATGCAAAACAACATTATTATTATTGGTATTGCAGGCCCTTCTGCATCTGGAAAAAGTCTACTTGCCAACACTATTGTCAATGAACTGGGCTCTGATCAAGTGGTTGTCATCTCAGAAGATGCCTATTACAAAGATAATAGCAACTTAAGCTTCAGTGAAAGAGAAAAAATAAACTACGACCACCCCGATGCTTTTGATCACCAATTGCTCTGCAAACATTTACGAGACTTACAAAAAAGTAAAAATATCGAAATACCGATCTATTCATACTCCAAACACATCCGGCTTCCTGAAACCCGAAAAATTGGCAGTCATCGTATTATTGTCCTTGAAGGAATTTTATTGTTTACGGATGCCGAGTTGCGGCAGTTAATGGATATTCGTATTTTCATGTCTACACCATTGGATATCTGCTTATCAAGACGTCTCATGCGTGATGTGGTGGAACGACAACGCTCTTTTGAGGCTGTATTAAGACAATACGAAACGACTGTCCGTCCGATGTATTTGCAGTTCATTGAGCCCTCAAGTCGCTACGCAGATATTATTGTTCCTCGTGGCGGGGAAAATCGCATTGCTATTGATATGATTAAAGCAAAAATGCGAGAACTTCTTGCCATGGCCCCCAATCACTAAGGAGTAACCCATGGGATTTATGAAAGGGAAAAAAGCACTCATTGTAGGACTTGCAAGCCAGCGCTCAATTGCGTATGGCATTGCTAAAGCATTTCATGCACAAGGTGCTGAACTGGCTTTTGCTTATCAAAGTGAGAAGCTTGCAGAAAGAGTGCATAACATAGCCGCTGAATTCAATACTAAATTATGTTTCCAGTGTGATGTAGCCCTTGATCAAGACATTGACCAACTGGCAGCCCATGTCAAACAACATTGGGGGTATGTGGATATTTTGGTGCACGCAGTGGCATTTGCACCAGCGGATCAAATTGCAGGCGACTTTATCACGCAAACCAATCGATCCGGCTTTCAAATCGCCCATGACATTAGCGTTTATAGCTTTATTGCTTTGGGTAAAGCCTTTTTGCCTTTAATGGAGGGCGTCAATGGATCACTGCTGACACTCTCTTATTATGGTGCAGAAAAAGTAGTCCCTAACTACAATGTGATGGGGCTTGCAAAAGCGAGCTTAGAGGCTTCAGTACGTTATATGGCAAACAGCATGGGCTCAAGAAATATTCGCGTCAATGCTATCTCTGCAGGCCCTATTAAAACACTTGCGGCAGCTGGAATTAAAGACTTTCGTAAAATGTTGCAAGCTTATGCGAACATGACGCCTCTTAAACGAAATGTGACCATTGAGGAAGTCGGCAATACAGCGGCGTTCTTATGCTCAGATTTAGGCTCAGCTATCACTGGTGAAGTGATTCATGTTGATGCAGGCTTTCATGCGGTAGCCCTGCAAGAACATCAATTCGTATAATAAAAAAAACGCCCCATTGGGGCGTTTAGTTACAACAAATCTTATTTATTTCTTTTGAATCTTAGCGTTATCCATCAAATGGTGGATATACAAATCATAATCAATCATTCCATAATTGGCTTCAATTTGCTGGGTAATACTTGCCACCTGCTCTGGATCGAGAAGACGGATATCCCCAGGATGGATTTGTTTCAATTCGACTACGACATAATCACCACCGATTAATGTGCGTCCCGAGCGATTGCCTACGGCTGGCAACGAGAAGGCCAATTCATTGACGCCTGCTGGAACATCGGCAGCATCACGTGCGGCATTGGAGATATGATTCCAGGCCAAGTGCGGGGCAACCATCATATGGTTTTGAGATTTATCCGCTGGGAACTTACGGTAAGCAACTAACATCTCACCCAATTGACGGGCCTCAGCTTCTGCTTGCTTCTTGGCTAGTTTTTTAGCAATCAATAGTTTGACATCAACCAAGGCCTGTTTAGAAGCTGGCACATGTTCATTCATACGCAGGACAATGACATTATCGTGATCCAATTGCAACGGCTCACTGTTATTTCCATATTTAAGGACGTCGGAGGAGAAAGCTGCACGAATAATCGCTTTATTCTGGGTCAGCAGATCCTGTCCGCCACGACGTGAGAACAGTGGGGTTGTTTCCACTTTAAGGTTAAGTTTTTTGGCAATTTTATCCAATGAATCTGGGTGCTCGAAACTTAATTCAGAAAGCTTTTCCATGGTTTGATTGAAAATCGTTTGTGCTTTTTCATTTCTTAAAATAGAAGAAATATCTTTTTCAACAGTTTTAAACGCCCTAAATCGAGAGGATTGATAAGCGCGACATTTAAAAATCTCATAGCCACGTGCAGTACGAAGCGGTTTTGAAATCATACCTGGCTTGGTTAAATTAACCAAATCCGCATCCAAATTAGTTTGTCCAGCAAGAATCGTTGGCAAAACCGCACTAGAAACCGTAAGTCCTGAAGATTTCAGATCTCCTTTACGAATCTTCTCTGACATTTTATCAAACAATTCAGGCTGCTTGATAAATTGATTTTCCAAATCCTGGGCATATTTTAATACTTTCGATTGCTCATCTTTAGAAACATTTTCAGGTAGAGAAATTAATATGTTTTCTAAATCCCACTGCGCTGGCAACATAAACTGTGTGGGATGATCTTTGTAATATTGCAATAAAGCATTATCGCTCAGTTGAACTTGATCTTTCATTTCCGCAAGCGATAACTTGATATATTTAATGCTCATCATTTCTGGGCTTAAAAATACGTCTTGGTGCTTATTGTAAAAACTCTTGACCTGGGAGTCGTTAACATTAGCATTATCTACAAATTTTAAAGCAGGAATGCGGGTATAATCGTAATCTCGGGTCTGCATATAAAGCTTAACAAATTGTTCAATTTCATAGGGTAAAGCGAAAGCCGTTCCAATAAAGGCAAATCGTTGTTGATTTAAGAGCATACCCTGCTCTACTTCTCGCTGGAAAGACTCAGGTGTAAATAATGCTCCATTCAATGCTTGTGCATATTTCATGGAGGAAAAAGATCCATCCATTTGAAATTGAGGTATGCTGAGAATGGCGTGATTGGCTTGGCCTGGCGTCACCGCAAAACCATTTAGGCGCGCTGATTGAATGCTTAAGCTATTTAATATCAAATCATCCAGGACTTGAGCTTTAAGCTGATTTTCACGCATAGCGCTCCAATGAATCGGATCTTTAAGCTGTGTTAAACGTCTAAACTGCAAATCAAATTCATGCTTGCTTATCGGTTCTCCGTTTACTTCTGCGATAGAAACACTATCCTTCCTGGATTGCATGTAGTAATCCACACCAAATATTGCGAAGGTGATCACTACAAGTAATATAATAATCCAGGCCACTAATCCTTGAATCTTTTCATTTAACTTTTGCAACATAATTCGTTTTTCAAAACCTCATGCTAAAGACTATCAATCCAAAGTCTATACTTTTGCCTATGATATCAAGAATACGTACACGAAACTAGATTTTTAGATAAGAAAAAAGCGCCATATGGCGCTTTAATATTTGGCGGAGTGGACGGGGCTCGAACCCGCGACCCCCGGCGTGACAGGCCGGTATTCTAACCAACTGAACTACCACTCCTTAAATGGTGGGTGCTGTAGGGATCGAACCTACGACCCTCGCCTTGTAAGGGCGATGCTCTACCAGCTGAGCTAAGCACCCAAACTGCTTTATTTAACGTCTTGAACAGCTTCTTTCAATTTTTTACCCACTTTAAACTTCGCAACACGTGATGCTTTAATTTGAATCTCAGCACCTGTTTGTGGGTTTCTTCCAGCGTATGCTGAACGCAATCCAGTTTTAAAAGAACCGAAACCTGGCAATACAACTTGGTCACCATTCTTTAATACATCAGTAACAGTCATCATAAAAACATCTAGTGCACGACCTGCTGCTGCTTTAGTTACACCTGAACCACTTGCTATTGCTTCAACCAATTCACTTTTGTTCATAGTATGTCCTCTTGCTGTTAAGTCTTCCAACTGACAATTTGGATTAAAACAAAATGTAATTGTCTCGTCAAGGCTTTTTATTTTTTTAATTTTCACCTTAACAGCGACGCGAATCTTATATGTTTTCTCGTACGCTGTAAACCTTTTTTTTCAAGAAAAATTAAATATTTTCCAGCTCGGTTTCTTTCTTGGTCATAATGTTTCTTTTCAAAGCCAATGAAAGAACTTCTTCAATATTATTTACACAATGGATTTTTAATTTTCTTAAAATATTATCCGGAATTTCAGCTAAATCTTTTTTATTATCAGCAGGAATAATAACTTGCTTGATGCCTCCACGGTGAGCGGCCAAGAGTTTTTCCTTCAATCCACCGATCGGCAACACTTGCCCACGTAATGTAATCTCTCCTGTCATAGCAACATCAGCACTGACAGGAATTTTCGATACAACGGATGCGAGCACGGTACACATTCCAATTCCAGCACTAGGGCCATCCTTAGGTGTTGCGCCTTCGGGTACATGCACATGAAAATCATGGGTCTCATAGAAATTTTCAGCCAGGTTGAGTTGAGCCGCTCGAGAACGAATCACTGTCATTGCAGCATGAATTGACTCTTGCATCACTTCACCCAACTGACCGGTATGCAATACTTTACCCTTGCCAGGCATCATTGCCGCTTCTATAGTTAGAAGCTCACCACCGACCTGAGTCCAAGCTAAACCAGTGACCTGCCCGATTTGATCATTTTTCTCTGCAACACCATACATAAATTTAGGTACGCCAAGATATTTTTCAACAGCGCTTTGTGTGACATTTACTTTCTTTAGATTGTTATTGGTCACAATTTTTTTCACTACTTTTCGACAAACATTGGCAATATCTCTTTCTAAATTTCGAACACCAGCCTCTCGTGTATAGTGCTTAATCATTTCATGCAAGGACGAATCTGTAAAAGCAAGCTCTGTGGTCTTTAACCCATTGAGACCCAGTTGCTTTGGCACCAAATATTTTTTAGCAATATTGAGTTTTTCATCCTCGGTATAACCCGCAAGACGGATCACTTCCATTCTATCCAACAATGGCGGTGGAATTTCTAGGGAATTCGCCGTAGCAATAAACATCACATCACTTAGGTCATAATTGACTTCAAGATAATGATCGTTGAATGTATGATTTTGTTCTGGATCAAGTACTTCGAGTAAAGCTGAAGCCGGATCACCACGAAAATCCATAGCCATTTTATCCACTTCATCTAACATAATCAGTGGGTTTTTCACCCCAGCCTGACAGAGTTTCTGAATAATTTTTCCTGGCATAGAACCAATATAGGTGCGACGATGACCACGAATTTCAGCCTCATCGCGCACACCACCTAAAGCGATACGAATAAAGGTACGTCCTGTCGCATTGGCTATTGATTGGCCGAGGGAAGTCTTACCAACCCCAGGGGGGCCGACCAAGCAGATGATAGGCCCTTTAAGTCGTTTAACGCGTTGTTGCACGGCCAGATATTCTATAATCCGTTCTTTAACTTTTTCTAAGCCATAATGATCGTGATCTAAAACTTGCTCTGCTTTCTTAAGATTAAACTCTACCTTGTTACGTTTTTTCCAGGGAACGGAGATCATCCAATCCAAATAATTACGAATGACAGTAGCCTCAGCAGACATGGGCGACATCATTTTAAGTTTATTTAACTCGCTAAGTGCTTTTTCTTTAGCCTCCTTGGGCATTCCGGCTTTTTCAATCGCAGCCTCCAATTGATCCAGATCACTGCCTTCTTCACCGATTTCACCGAGCTCTTTTTGAATAGCCTTCATCTGCTCACTCAAATAATATTCACGCTGGCTTTTTTCCATTTGACGTTTAACACGATTTCTAACACGTTTTTCAACCTGTAATAAATCAATCTCAGTCTCAATCGCATTCATTAATTTTTCTAAGCGCGCACCAATATCAAGCGTCTCTAACAAATCCTGTTTATCTTCCATTTTGATGGTTAAATGTGCTGCGATGGTGTCTACCAATCGATTAGCATCATCAATTGCAGATATCGAAGAAATTACTTCTGGTGGTATCTTTTTATTTAACTTGATGTATTGTTCAAATTGAGAGACAAGTGAACGGGTGAGGATTTCTAATTCCTTTGCATCATGGGCTTCGGAAAACTCCTTCAAGGGCTTTAATTTCGCGCATAAAAAGCCGTCTTCAGTCAGCTGATAGCTGCTTACCTGAGCTCTTTGCTCACCTTCTACCAATACTTTTACCGTGCCATCAGGCAGTTTTAACAGTTGTAAAAGCGTCGATATGGTACCTACTTTAAAAAGATCCTTAGACGTTGGATCATCGTTAGCAGATTGACGCTGAGCCACCAAAAAAACCTTCTTATCTTCAAGCATAGCCGCTTCAAGGGCCTTAACCGATTTGGAACGACCAACAAATAAAGGGATCACCATATGAGGATAAATGACGACGTCACGCAATGGTAGTATAGGTAACTCTAAGACTTTTTTAGGATCAGCTGTCAATTGTATACTCCTTGTTTTTATTCTTTTCCAGAATTTGCTATTTTTGGTTCAGGCGCATCATCAAATATCAACGTTGGTTGGCCATGTTTTGAAATGACATTTTCATCAATAATCACTTTTTGCAAATTTTCAATAGAAGGTAATTCATACATGGTATCTAATAATACATCTTCTAGAATGCTTCTCAATCCGCGCGCACCAATCTTACGCTTCAATGCTTTTTTGGCAATCGCATGCAATGCAGACTCACTAATATCTAAATTAACGTCTTCCATTTTAAACATTGCTTGAAACTGTTTGACCAAGGCATTTTTAGGTCGCGTTAAAATATCAATCAGAGCGGCTTCATCCAATTCATTTAATGTCGTAACGACTGGAAGTCTTCCCACAAATTCAGGAATTAAACCAAATTTAACTAAATCATCAGCCTCTAAACGAGAGAGCATTTTTTCGATATCTTTGGGATCTTTTTTATTTTTCAATTCAGCTCCGAAACCGATACCAGATTTATCAGAACGATCTTGTATGATTTTCTCCATGCCGGCAAATGCTCCACCACAGATAAATAGAATATTAGAAGTGTCGACCTGTATATATTCTTGCTGGGGATGCTTTCGACCACCTTGAGGTGGGACGGAGGCAACTGTTCCTTCAATAAGCTTTAACAAAGCTTGTTGTACGCCTTCACCGGAAACGTCACGAGTAATTGATGGGTTTTCTGATTTACGTGAAATCTTGTCGATTTCATCGATATACACAATACCTTGCTGTGCTTTAGCGACATCGTAATCACATTTTTGTAATAATTTATGTAGTATGTTTTCAACATCTTCACCCACATAACCAGCCTCGGTCAGAGTTGTAGCATCGGCAATTGCAAATGGCACATTCAATAATCGTGCTAAAGTTTGGGCAAGTAGAGTTTTTCCGCTGCCTGTAGGGCCAATCAGCAAAATATTGCTTTTTCCGAGTTCAACGCCTTCAGGATTGGGACATTGTAAACGTTTATAATGATTGTAGACGGCAACCGCTAAAACTTTTTTAGCATGCATTTGGCCAATCACATATTCATCTAAAAATGAGGAAATTTCTTTAGGGGTGGGTAATTGACTATTCAGAGTTGATGTATTCAATTCACCCTGTTCTTCTAGAATAATGTCATTACAAAGTAAGATACATTCATCACAAACATAAGCAGTAGGTCCTGCAATTAATTTTTTAACTTCATGCTGACTCTTACCACAAAAAGAACAATACAAAGTATCACTCTTATCACCACTGCCAGATTTAGACATACATAACCCTCTTTAAAAAAACAAACTAAATATATATTCTTTAATACATTTCAAAATTGGTTGGATAAATAACCTTCCCTATTAAGATAAGGGCGTTTAATTTTATTTCAAGCCTAGCATTATTTTTTTGGAATAAATAGATATCATAACCTTTATGATTTATGAAATGTTGCTTATGTGTTAGGACTAGCGAACAATACACCCAAAAGATATCTGGGTGTATTTAGATTAGATTTCTTTTAAAGAAAATTTTTCACGCTGATAAAGTACATCATCAATAAGACCGTAATCTTTTGCAGATTCTGGCCCCATAAAGTTATCGCGGTCAGTATCAATCTTGATTTGATCTTCAGATTTTCCTGTATGCTTAGCCATAATCAGATTCAGCTTTTCACGAATCAACAAGGTTTCACGTGCATGAATTTCAATATCAGATGCTTGACCTCTAAAGCCACCCAATGGTTGATGGATCATCACGCGTGAATTAGGCAAGCAATATCTTTTACCGTGTGCACCTGCACAAAGCAACAATGCTGCTGCACTGGCGGCTTGACCAATACACAAGGTACTGACATCAGGTTTAATAAATTGCATAGTATCATATATCGCAAGACCTGCTGTAACAACGCCACCAGGAGAATTGATATAGAGATAGATATCTTTCTCAGGATTTTCGGATTCTAAAAACAACATCTGAGCTACGACCAGGTTGGCCATATTGTCTTCAACTGGGCCAAGTAAGAAAATAATTCTTTCTTTGAGCAATCTTGAATAAATATCGTATGCACGTTCACCACGTGCGGTTTGCTCGACAACCATAGGAACTAATCCACTGGTCATGTGTAAGGAATCCATTACTTATCTCCAGAGCTTTGGGTATTGGTAAAGTCCATGGTTTCACGAAAACTCAATTTTTTCAATACTGATGTTGCTGATTCCAGAAGTTTGTCAGCGACTAATTCTTCTAAAAGAAGATTATTCAATTCTTCTAAACGATTTTTATCAGCTAAATACCAGGCTTTTGCTTCTGCAGAATCATCATAAGCGCTTACCACTTCATCTAATAATTCATCAAGCTTTTCTTGTTCAACTTTTAAATCATGTAATTTAGTATACTCACCATAGAGCATACTGAGATGCACACGGCGGGACGCATCACTCTCAAACATCTCTCGTGGAAAATCTGGGATTTTTTCATCATCTCGATGTTCATTGCCATACACACGGTGGTAAAACTCATGTTGCAGATTCTTAATTTCCATATCTATTAACATGGCAGGCAAGTTAATTGGGTTGCATTCAATAAATTTATCAAATATATTTTTTCGATTGATTTGGCTTACTCTCTTTTTTAGCTCTCTTTTCATGTTTTGCGTAATATCAGTTTTGAGAGCTTCAACACCATCATCAATGCCAAGTTTAGATGCAAATTCATCATTCAATTCAGGGATTTCTGCCTGTTCAACATGATGAAGGGTAATTTCAAATCGCGCCATCTTGGATGCTAAATCGGCTTGCCCATAATCATCTGGGAATTTAACATTGATATTAAATGTCTCGCCTGCTTTGTGTCCAAGTAATCCTTGTTCAAAATCAGGGATCATTTTCTTTTCGCCCAACACGACTTTAAAGTTTTGGGCTTCCCCACCTTCAAAAGCGACATCATCAATGAAACCTTTAAAATCGATTTCAAGTTGATCACCATCTTGGGCTTCTCGTTCGACATGGTGCCAAACCTTATTTTGACTCTGAAGTTGTTGAAGCATATGTTCTAGGTCAGAATCATGTATGCTTGCTTCAATAATATCAATCTCAGCGTCCTTCAGTTCATTAATCTTGATTTCAGGGAAAATCTCAACAGTAGCTTCAAAACAAAAATCACCTTTATCCATTCCTGAGTTGACATTTATTTTAGGATAGCTTGCAAGTTTTAAGTTTTTAGATTGTATTGCTTCTTCAAGCGCTGTTTGCATCAGATCACGGACAACTTCTTCTCTGACACGACCAGAGAATCGAAGCTTTATTTCTCGCATAGGAACTTTACCGGGACGAAAGCCTTGTAGTTGTACTTTAGGAGCAAGATCTTTCAATCGAATGTCGATTTCATTTTGAATATCATTATCGGGTAAAGATATAATTAATTTACGCTCTATTTCTGATAAAGTCTCTAAAGAAATTTGCATCATTTCACCTCATAAATCTGTTATATATAATGGTGCGAAAGGAGAGACTCGAACTCTCACAGGTTACCCCACTGGAACCTAAATCCAGCGCGTCTACCAATTTCGCCACTTTCGCAAATTAGTTGCAATTATTATTGAGACATAAAAGCTTGTAAAGCTTTATTTAGGATTTTGCCAAAAACTGGGGTGAATGATGGGGCTCGAACCCACGACAACCGGGATCACAACCCGGGGCTCTACCAACTGAGCTACATCCACCATAATACTTAAAACTAGCGTGGTACGCCTGGCAGGACTCGAACCTGCTACCCTCGACTTAGAAGGCCGATGCTCTATCCAGATGAGCTACAGGCGCAAAATTGGTCGGGGTGGAGAGACTCGAACTCCCGACATCCTGCTCCCAAAGCAGGCGCGCTACCAGACTGCGCTACACCCCGATTTTACCCATCTCATGGACAGAGACAGAATAATACCTTTGGGTTTTCATAAGGTCAAGAGGAAAATGAACAAGTTTTAATTATTTTATCGATTTTACTTCTCCAGAGTTCGTTCTAAGTTTTTTTTTTGAATTCTGTGATAGCTTTAAATACAATGCCTTTTTTAAAAAAGTGATGTTGTTGCCATGCAAAATAAAGGTCTTGTCATTATTCCAAAGCCACAAATGCAAGCAAAGTTGAAGAGCTTTTTCAACTCTCAAGCTGGCAAGCTAGAATCAGATATCTTGTTTTTAGTGCGCCGCACACCGGAAAGGGAGTATCAACAACGTTCGACATTTGTAATCAACCCACTCCCGACGGTACTCATTCAAAGTCAAAAGAATTTTGATTTTGCTGTGGTATTTAATGGCAATAATAAGGAGCTATTAATTGTTTTCCCAAAAGCCGTTAATTACATGCGTCTTACTTTTAAATATACGCTCACCAATAAGCTTGATATTTTGCACATGATTTCAAAGCAAGGTTCAGAGTTGTTTTTTTGGGGACAGGCACTTCAATAGTCTCCTTCAGCGCTCGTTGTTAAATTACAATGCCCTGTCAATTTTATTAAATTTTTTATTGACAACGCCAACTACAAAGAAAAACCCTATGATTTTAAGATGCATGCCTGGTTTTGGTTTTAATCGACAAAATCTATAGCAGACCCAAATGGGTTTTCTATCATCAAACCCCAGTTCGGAGTTATTTAGATATTGAAAAAAGGGGCTGACGCCCCTAACATGCTGATTTTTCTCGTCTAAAAGGAATTTCAGTATGCTGAAGGAAAGTCAGCTGGTCTCTATTTTTTGCGAAATCGATCATTTTTGCAAGGAATTAGATAAAAATATGCCTCAACCACTATTAACAAGTCCTACAAAAGGTCGTCGCGGCCCTGCTTGTTGCTTATCTGTTAGCGAAATTATGACCATCCAGGTTTTATTCCAAAT
>Ga0247843_1005668_pt1 | contig 17127 bp, 15 predicted proteins | sample LaCruzMarch2017__FD_192420 | JGI IMG/M metagenome (GOLD analysis project Ga0247843, IMG submission 192420) | Freshwater microbial communities from meromictic Lake La Cruz, Castile-La Mancha, Spain - LaCruzMarch2017_8m | ecosystem: Environmental > Aquatic > Freshwater > Lake | place: Spain... | reverse complement strand
CGTTGGATTCGCTTACGCGTAACCACTAACGCTATCCGTACCATCGACAAACTCGGCATTGATGCTGTGTTGGTTGATTTGCGTGCGCGCGGCGAAGTCGCTTAAAGGAGCCCAACATGGCAAAAGGTACCCGCGAAAAAATTAAGCTCGAGTCGACCGCCGGCACTGGTCATTTTTATACAACGACCAAAAACAAACGCAACATGCCTGAAAAGATGCTGATCAAGAAATTTGATCCCGTCGCTCGCAAGCATGTCGATTACAAAGAGACTAAGCTCAAGTAATTGGTTGCCTTTGTTCGTCGCGTCCTGAAAGCCCCGTCATTGGGGCTTTTTGTTTTTCGGCCACTCGAAATCAGCCGCCGCTCTATAATGAGAGGCTAACTGGGCGCTTGCTGCACCCTGACCTTTTTTATGGCTTTATCCATGCTCGAACGCTATCAGCCCACCGCAGTCGAACAAGCGGCCCACGCTAACTGGGATGCCCGTGACGCCTATCGCGTCACTGAAGGTGCTACCAACGCCGCAGGCCTGCCCAAGCCAAAGTTTTATGCCTGTTCAATGCTGCCCTACCCAAGCGGTAAGCTGCACATGGGGCACGTGCGTAACTACACCATCAACGACATGATGACGCGGCAATTACGCATGCGTGGTTACAACGTACTGATGCCCATGGGTTGGGATGCGTTTGGTATGCCCGCCGAAAACGCGGCGATCAAATCAAATGTCCCACCTGCTAAATGGACGTACGACAACATTGCTTACATGAAAAAGCAGATGAAGGCGATGGGCTTGGCCATCGACTGGTCGCGCGAGATGTGCGCCTGCGACCCGAGCTATTACAAATGGAATCAATGGCTGTTTTTAAAGATGCTTGAAAAAGGCATCGCTTACCGTAAGACACAAGTGGTGAACTGGGATCCAGTCGACAAGACCGTGCTGGCCAACGAACAGGTCATTGACGGACGTGGCTGGCGCTCGGGCGCACCGGTTGAAAAACGCGAGATCCCTGGCTATTACCTGCGTATTACCGATTACGCCGCTGAACTGCTTGAGCAAACACAGCATGGCCTAGAGGGCTGGCCTGATCGCGTGCGCGCCATGCAAGAGAACTGGATCGGCAAAAGCGAAGGCGTACGTTTTGCGTTTTTGCATTCGATCAAAGATGCTTCAGGCGCCTTGATACAAGACGGCAAAATGCATGTGTTTACGACCCGCCCTGACACCATCATGGGCGTGAGTTTTTGTGCCGTCGCGCCCGAGCACCCCTTGGCTGTGCATGCTGCACAAACCAACCCGGCCTTGACAGCGTTTATCGAACATTGCAAACAAGGCGGCACCACCGAGGCCGAACTTGCGACGCGCGAAAAAGAAGGCTTGGATACTGGCCTGACGGTGACGCATCCCCTGACAGGCGAGAGCGTGCCATTATGGGTCGGTAATTATGTGCTAATGAGTTATGGCGATGGCGCAGTGATGGGCGTACCCGCTCACGACGAGCGCGACTTTGCCTTTGCTAACAAATATGCTCTTGCGATCAAACAAGTCGTGCAAACGGGCGATAAGCCATTTAACGACAAGGTGTGGTCTGAGTCCTACGCCGACAAGCAAACCGGTCGCCTGATCAACTCGGGCGTCTACGACGGCTTGAGCTTTACCGAGGCACTTGACGCGATCGCCACCAAGCTCGAAAGCCTGCAACTCGGCGCGCGGCAAACCACGTGGCGTCTGCGCGACTGGGGCATTTCACGCCAACGGTATTGGGGCACGCCAATCCCGATCATTCATTGTGACTCTTGTGGCGCTGTGCCGGTGCCCGAAAAAGATCTACCAGTGATCTTGCCCGAAGACCTCATCCCCGATGGTAGTGGCAACCCCCTGGCTAAACACGAAGCTTTTTTATCTTGCCAATGCCCAAGCTGCGGCAAACCCGCTAGGCGTGAAACCGACACGATGGATACGTTTATCGATTCGTCGTGGTACTTTATGCGCTACACCTCGCTCGGCAACGATCAGGCGATGGTTGACGCACGCAATGACTACTGGATGCCGATGGATCAATACATCGGTGGCATTGAGCACGCTGTGCTGCATCTGCTGTATGCGCGCTTCTGGACACGCGTCATGCAGGATTTGGGCTTGGTCAAGTTTTCTGAGCCCTTTACTAAATTGCTTTGTCAGGGCATGGTACTGAATCATATTTATTCAGCCAAAAATGCCAATGGGTCGATTGACTATTTTTGGCCTGAAGACGTCGACAACGTCTTTGACGCCAAGGGTTCGATTACCGGCGCAGTGCTTAAAAGTGATGGCCGCGCGATCACCTATGGTGGCGTGGGCACGATGTCGAAATCCAAAAACAATGGTGTTGATCCACAATCGCTAATCGACACTCAGGGTGCGGATACGGCGCGTCTATTTGTCATGTTTACCAGCCCCCCTGAGCAAACGCTTGAGTGGTCAGATTCGGGCGTTGAAGGCTCAAACCGCTTTTTGCGCCGCCTGTGGGCGTTGTGCCATCAAAAGCAAGCGCTGCTCACTCAGGGATTAAAAGCACCTGTCACGGATTGGTCAGGTGCCAGCCAAGACATCAAAAAGCTGCGCCTCGAGATCTATTCCTTACTCAAGCAGGCCGACTACGATTATCAGCGTATTCAATACAACACGGTCGTGTCGGCTTGCATGAAAATGCTCAACGCCATCGACGATGCCCGCATAGGCGACTCGAACTTTGCGAGTGCAGCGACCGCTGAGACTCTGGGTGTGTTGCTACGCGTGCTCTACCCGGTTGTGCCACACATCACCTGGAGCCTTTGGTCTGAGCTCGGCTATGCTGCAATATATGGCGATTTGCTTGACGCGGCGTGGCCCTCGGTCGATGAAAGCGCCTTAGTGACGGATCAACTTGAGCTGGTATTGCAGGTGAATGGCAAACTTCGGGGTAGCCTAACTGTTGCACGCGAAGCAACCAAAGAGGCCATCGAGCAGCTCGCGGCGGCCCACGAGGCTGTCGCGCGCAATCTTGAAGGCCGAACCCCGAAGCGGATCATCGTGGTACCCGGTAAGCTGGTCAACGTGGTCGGATAACAGGATAATAACGAGATGAACAGCCTGACAGTCAGCACGACCGCCCTCAAGGCCACGCCACTGCCTCAAAACGTGCGCGCGCGCTTGCTGCACGGGCGCACCTGGCTGCTGTCACTCTTGGTAGCGGTTGCCTGCCTGGCTTTAAGCGGTTGTGGCTTCAGAATGCAAGGCGAAGCGCCGATGCCCTTTAGTTCGCTATCGATCAATATCCCGCAAAACTCGCAATTTGGTGCCGATCTGCGTCGCGCCATCCGCGCAACCTCTCCCAGCACCAAGCTCATCGAGCCTCGCGACATGATAGTCAGAGCGGGCGATTTCGACGAAAGCGAAGACTCAGACGACAAGGCCACGATTGAACGCATCAAGGCCCAAAAAGTGCGTAAGCTGGCTCAGGCGCGCCTCGAACAACTCAGCGAACAAAAAAGTACGCGCATCGTTTCGATTAACGCGCAAGGTAAACCTGAAGAATATGAGCTCTCACTGAAGTTGACCTTTCGTTTAGTGACCGCAAAAGACCAGCTGATCTTACCCGAGACAACGCTCTCTGCTATTCGTAGCATGCCCTTCGATGATCGCGTCGTACAAGCCAAAGAAGGTGAAGCTGCCACGTTATTCAAAGATATGCAGCGCAGTATGGTGGCGCGTATTCTGCGTCGCATTACTGCTCCAGACATTACGCAACGCTGGGACACTCTAGCCAAGTTAGCGCCCGAAGACGAAGAAGAAGAAGAAACCGTTGCTCGCGTCACTGCTCCCACTAGCGCGATTCCACCCATGTGGCAAAACCCCTCGCTGACGCCCGCTCCTGTGACCGTCAGCCCCGAGTAACAACAAGTCTCGATGAGCGCCGAACGCCTGCTAGAAACGCTCGCGCGCCCCGGCGCGCAACTGTCGGCGCTGTACGTCGTGATGGGCGACGACCCTTTACTCACAATCGAGGCAGCCGATGGGTTGCGTGCTGTGGCTAAAGCAGCTGGATATTTCGACAGAACCTCATTTTTAATGGACGCACGCAGTGACTGGAGCGCGCTTGGGGTGTCAGCGCAAAGCGGCTCACTGTTTGGCGACAAACAACTGGTTGAAATCTCACTGCCGACCGGCAAACCTGGCAAGCAAGGCGCCGACGCGCTAATTAGTTTGGCCACTCGCAGCAAAGGGGTTAGCAATGGCGATGTCTTAACCATCGTATCGTTACCCCGCCTGGATAAAGCGTCTCGAGACAGCAAGTGGGCGAGTGCGCTCTTTGCCGCCGGGACGATGCTTGACCTCGCCAATATCGAACGTGCGCAGTTGCCTAAGTGGATTGAACAGCGGCTTGCTCGTCAAAAGCAACGAGCTGAACCAGCCACACTGCAGTGGTTGGCCGATAAGGTTGAAGGAAACTTACTTGCGGCACATCAAGAAATCTTAAAACTTGGCTTACTCTTTGACGAGGGTCTGTTGCCAGCCGACGCCGTTGAACAAGCGGTTATGAACGTCGCACGCTACAACATCTATGGGCTACGCGATGCCATGCTGGTCGGTGACGTGCCGCGGCTCGTTCGTATGATGGGTGGTTTAAAAGCCGAGGGTGAAGCGCTGCCCTTGGTGTTATGGGCAATCGGTGAAGAAATCAGGACGCTTGCGCGCGTGTCTCAAGCACAGGCAGCGGGACAAGACTTAACCTCCGTGCTACGCTCGCAACGTGTGTTTGGCGCTCACGAGAGCTTGGCACGACAAGCTTTATCGAGAGTTGCGCCACGCAACTGGTCAGCGGCGGTTCAACATGCGCACGAAGTTGATCGGTTGATTAAAGGTTTGCAAGTTGCTGGGCGCCTGCAAGACCCCTGGGAAGAAATGACCCGACTGGCGATGCGGGTTGCCGCAGCGGGCGCGCGGGCCTGACACTCGCGGCCTTTGTCGCTTCGAATCTTGTCGCTTCTTCTTGTATGTCTTTTGTCACTTCATTACCCAGTTCAGATAGCTTATATATTCATGACCACTTTACAAGACACCATGCAGCAAATCGGACGCCAGGCTCGAGACGCCTCGCGTGTGATGATGCTCGCAACCGAAGCGCAAAAAGCGCAGGCTCTCTTGGCAATGGCCGAGTGTTTGTCGATGCAACGCTCAGCCTTGCAACGCGCCAACGCAAGCGATGTTGACGTTGCCCGCGCGCGCCAGCTTGAACCGGCGCTACTTGACCGACTCACGCTATCTGAGCGCTCGATTGACGTGATGATCGAGGGCCTGCGACAAATCGCCGCGATGCCGGATCCGATCGGTGGCCTGAGCGCAACAAGCGTTCGCCCGAACGGCATGCAGGTGGCCCAAATGCGTGTGCCGCTGGGTGTGATTGGCATCATTTATGAATCACGCCCCAATGTCACGATCGATGCCGCTGCCTTATGTTTAAAGTCTGGCAACGCCTGTATTTTGCGCGGTGGCAGTGAGGCCTTGCAATCCAATCTAGCCTTAGCAAAAATCGTTGAGCAAGGCCTCAGTGCGGCGGGCTTACCCAAGCATGCGGTGCAAGTGATTGATACGCCAGAGCGAGCGGTGGTCGGCGAACTCATCACAATGACTGAACACATCGATGTGATTATTCCGCGTGGCGGAAAAAGCCTAATCAAACGCTTGGCTGCTGAAGCGCGCGTGCCGATGATTAAGCATCTGGATGGTAACTGCCATGTGTATATTGACGTTCAGGCTGACTTGAAACAAGCCGGTGACATTGCGTTTAATGCCAAGACCTATCGCTATGGCGTGTGCGGTGCCATGGAAACCCTCTTGGTGCACAAGGATGTCGCAGCAGCCTGCTTGCCAGCGTTAGCCCAACGCCTGCTTGCACATGGCGTCGAGTTGCGAGGCTGCGCACAAACACAAACACTCGTCTCACAGGCCACTTTAGCAACCGAAGAAGACTGGGCGACTGAATACCTAGGCCCAATTTTAGCTATTCGAATTGTTGCTTCGATTCAAGAGGCGATCGCGCACATTGAGCGTTGGGGTTCAGGTCACACCGACTCAATCGTGACGCAACAGATTGCGGCTGCACAACAGTTTCAGCGCGAAGTTGACTCGAGTTCGGTCTATGTCAACCTGCCCACCTGCTTTGCCGATGGTTTTGAATATGGCTTAGGTGCCGAGATCGGGATTTCAACCAACCGCCTACATGCCCGCGGGCCTGTCGGCCTGGAAGGTCTGACCACCTTAAAATGGGTATTGCAAGGTAACGGACAACTTCGTGGATAGCGACTGATGCTTTGGATTAAGACCTTTCATATCGTATTTATTGCTTCTTGGTTCGCAGGGCTGTTTTACCTGCCGCGAATTTTTGTCAATCTGGCGCAGCAAACCGATCCGGCGGTGCAACAAGTGCTGCTGGGTATGGCACGCAGGCTATATCGTTTCACGAATATTTTGGCGATCCCCGCAGTGCTGCTAGGTCTTTGGCTCTATGTGCAATATGGTATCGGCCGCGGGCCGGGCAGTGGCTGGATGCACGCAAAGCTGGTACTGGTCGTCTTGGTCATTGGGTATCATCACAGTTGTGGTGTGATACTGCGCAAATTCGAACAAGGTGCTAACCGCCGTTCGCATGTTTTTTATCGCTGGTTCAACGAAGTACCTGTGTTGATGCTGGTTGCAGTAACGGCCTTAGTCGTTATCAAGCCTTTTTAACGGGACAACATGTCTGAGCAGGATCCAGAACGTAAAACACTCACTCTCAAAACGCGCGCGGTTAAACCGCGCCCTGCTGCCGGAGGCGATCAAACGCGAGCCCGGATCGGTGCACGTGCGCGCCAAGTGGCTCAGTTAAAGATTGCAAAAGAAAAATTGTCGCGCTTACAAGCCGCAGGCAGTGAACACTCAGCCGCAGAACCTTCTCAAGAAGGTAAGCCGCTGATCGTACGAAGGGCGCCTGAGGCCTCGTATGGTGACAGCCCCCGCCGCGGTCAGCGTGCAGACAGCCGTGCACCTCGGGGCGAGGTTCGCGCTGACTCTGCTCGCCCAAACGAACCCGCGCGCGCCAATCGCGGCTCTGCACCGCGCGAACCGACACCGCGTCCGGCCTCAGCACCTAAAGCCTTACCCTTGCGCGACGGCGTACAAACCGAACGCGCTTCAGCGCTTGTGCTTGATACTGAAATCTTTCATATCTTCGCGCCCTGCCCGACAGGCCTCGAAGAGGCCCTTGCTGCTGAACTGAGTGCGTTGGGTTATGCGCAAGTGCAAGCCACGCGCGCTGGTTGCCATTTTGTGGCTGATTGGTGGGGGGTACAGCGCGCCAATCTCTACTCGCGCTTAGCGACCCGTATCCTGGTGCGCGTGGGCCAAGCACCGGTACAACGCGAAGACGATATTCTTGAGCTTGCGCAAAGCATCGGCTGGGAGCGCTGGTTTGGCGCCGAGCACACCCTGCGCGTTGACACCTCTGCCGTCAAGAGCCCGATGCAAAGTTTACAGTACTGTAATTTGCGCGCTAAAGATGGCATCTGTGATCGGTTACGCGACCTTGAAGGCGCGCGTCCTTCGATCGATACCGTGCGCCCTGATGCGCGTGTGCATTTATTTTTATCGCACGACACTGGCACGATGTACCTCGACACTTCGGGCGAGTCGTTATTTAAACGTGGCTGGCGACTCGACAAGGGCGATGCACCTTTACGCGAGAATCTCGCGGCCGGCCTGTTAGCCTTGTCTGGTTGGGATCCTGAAGCGGCGTTACTCGATCCCTTTTGCGGTAGTGGCACGATTTTGATCGAGGCGGCCTGGATTGCCTTGGGTGTCCCACCGGGCATCACGCGCCCGTTTGGTTTTGAACGCCTGCGAGACCATGATCCACATCGCTGGGAAGACCTCAAGGACGAAGCACGCAGCCGCATTCTGCCTGAACTGGCCACGCCCTTAATTGGTATTGATGCAAACCCTGAAGCCATTGAAGCTGCGCGCCGTAACGCTGAGCGCGCCTACCTAACAGAAGATACGATTCAATTTGAATTGGGCGATGCGCGTGATGCCGTCGCACCCGCGGCAAGCGGCTGGATTGTTACCAACCCTCCGTATGGAGAGCGACTCGATGAAGAAGATGTCGAATTTTGGCGCGAATGGTCTGCTTGCCTGAAAAAAGAGTTTGCGGGCTGGCAGGTCAATGTCATTACCTCTGATTTGGATTTGCCCAAACATCTTCGCTTAAAAGCCGATCGACGCAGCCCGATCTTTAACGGCGCACTCGATTGCCGCCTGTTTAGTTTTGAACTTGTGGCAAACAGCTACCGAGATGACCGCTAGCGCAAGCGCCCTAGCCTAGCACCACGTACCGCGCATCAAGAGCTAGTGCCTCAAAACCACGGGGTTCGAGCGATCACTCGGCGTTCGAGCGACCACTCGGCGTCAGAGCGACCACTCGGCGTCAGGGTATCCACTCTGACGATATCCGATCAATTTGTTGCAGGATCACAACGTTTCTTTGGGTATTAGGGTATTCCCTTTATTTTATTTGCGCTTTATAGGGTCTTCCCCTAATATAGGGTTATCCCTAACAAGCACAGGAAGTCACCATGAAAATCACTCACACAGCTCACTTGACTGACACCCTTGAGCGCGAACTCTTGACCAAAGCCATGGAAGATCAGTTTCGGCCGCATCCATTTCGTGCGTTTGGTAAAGTGCTGCTTGGTTTAGTCGCCTTTGCAAGCTCTGTTCGCGCCAGTGCCCGTCATAACGGAATGTACTAAAGCGTCTTCATCAAGGCGACTGGCCCTCTGGCCAGTCAACCTGACTGAGAAGAAAAAGGGTTGCCCAACGGAGGCACCCCTTTTTTTTGACCCGCACTGCGGTCGCCTTGAATACGCCTCAGAGCTTTGGGCCTTGGACAAAGTGCGGGATAATGTGAGCGATGAAACCTTCTCCACGGCCACAGCCGCCCCAAGCCCAAGACCTTAGCACCACGCCGTCACGCGCGCGTCGCTTTGCCTCGATGGTGTACGAGGGGGTCTTACTGTTTGCTGTGGTCTTTTTAGCAGACTACCTCTTTGATACCCTCACGCAAAGCAAGCACGGCTTGATGCTCAGAAGCACTCGCCAAGCTTGGTTATTTTTAGTGATGGGTGGGTATTTTCTGTTGTGCTGGACCCGCAGTGGTCAGACACTGCCCATGAAAGCTTGGCATATCCGCTTGGTGGCTGCCGATGGCACAGTACCGTCTTTCGGGCGTCTGGTCCTTCGCTTCGCACTGATGTGGGCCCTGCCCTTGCTGGGCGCCGCCACGGTTTGGGCGATTTCTAAGCTAACGGGCTGGCCCTCAGCGTTAGCACTCATCGTGGTGGCTCCCTTTACCGTGTTTATCCCGACTTGGTTTAGCCCACAACAACAATTTTTACACGACCTGCTTGCTGGCACTCGACTCACGAACGTATCGATGAGTGAAAACCCTTAGTTATTGCATTCAAGCACCGCTGTGGGTTGCACCAAAGCACTGGCTGAGCCATGCTACGGGCAATACTAAAGTCATTGTCAGGTATGGTCGATCAATACGCCTCTCTTTACGAGTCTTTTGAATGGTTGGTCCCCACCCATTTCAACATTGGTCACGCCTGTTGCCATCGTTGGGCCAATAACCCTGCAGACGCCCGCAAAATCGCCTTGTTTGATGAAGATCAAAAAGGTCACCGCGAAGTATGGACCTACGAGCGCCTGGCTGCCACTGCAAATCAACTCGCCAATGGCTTGACTCGTATGGGGGTCAAGCGCGGCGATCGTGTTGCTTTAATTTTAGGCCAGCGCCCCGAAACCGTGGTCGCACACATTGCGATTTATAGCGTTGGTGCGGTGGTGTTGCCGCTCTCTAGCCTGTTTGGTCCAGAGGCGCTTGAGCAGCGCCTGCGAGACGCCCAAGTTCGGGTCGCGATCTTTGACGAGCAATCGGCCAGTAATGTGCTGACAAGCCTGCCTCGCTGCCCAACGTTGACGCAATTAGTCGGCATTGGCGTCACCGACGACCGCGTATTGCCCTGGCATAAGTTATTGGTCAGACAACCCACAGACTTCAAAGCCGTCAACACGCGCGCCGAAGAACCAGCAATTTTGCTTTACACCTCAGGTACGACTGGTGCGCCCAAAGGTGCGTTGTTGCCGCACTCAGTCTTGATTGGCAACTTACCTGGCTTTGTCGCCTCACAGAACTGGTTTCCTCAACCCAAGGATGTCTTTTGGTCACCAGCCGACTGGGCTTGGACCGGCGGCATGATGGATGCGCTACTACCCACGCTGTATTTTGGGCAACCCATTGTTGGCGCTCGCGGCCGCTTCAGCCCAGAGCGTGCTTTTGAAATTCTCGAGCGCTATCAGGTCACCAACACCTTTCTGTTTCCGACTGCGCTCAAGCAAATGATGAAAGCGATTGAGCAACCCAAAGTGACGTACAAATTATCACTGCGCGCCATCATGAGCGCAGGTGAAAGCGTTGGCGATACCGTTTTCGCTTGGTGCGAACAGGCCTTAGGCATCACGCCTAACGAAATGTTTGGACAAACAGAAATGAATTACCTGATCGGCAATAGCCATCAAAAATGGCCTGCCCGTTCGGGTAGCATGGGTAAGCCTTACCCAGGTCATCGCATCACCGTGCTACGCGAAGACGGAACGGTAGCGGCCACCGACGAGATCGGCGAAGTCGCATTAAATCGTTTTGATATCCATGGCTACCCCGATCCAATTCTCTTTATCGGCTATTGGCGCAACGACAGCGCGACCGCCGAAAAGTTTACGGGTGACTGGTGTCGCACCGGCGATCTCGCCCGAGTCGACTCCGAAGGCTATTACTGGTACGCCGGACGAGCCGACGATGTCTTTAAATCCTCGGGCTATCGCATTGGTCCGGGCGAAATCGAAAACTGTTTGCTTGATCACCCGGCCGTCGCGAATGTGGCTGTTGTCCCCAAGCCTGACCTCGACCGTGGCGCCGTGGTCAAGGCCTTTGTTGTATTAACGCCAAGTTTTGCGTCACGTAAGCGCGCTCAACTCACTGAAATCCTGCAAGAGCACGTCAAAATGCGTCTGGCACCTTATGAATACCCCAAAGAGATCGAATACGTTGACGCCTTACCCATGACAACGACCGGGAAAATTCAGCGCAGGGTCTTACGCCAACTCGAAATCGGCCGCAGCCAGCGTCAAGCTAAAAAGCTCAAAGCGCCGTCAAGCTAAACTATCGGTTTTCCTTCGTATTAGGCGCAACTCATCATGGCGATTTATCAACTCGGCGACCTTATCCCGCGTATTGACCCAACAGCGTTTATTTTTGACTCAGCTGATCTGATCGGTGACGTTCTGATCGGGGCGCAAGCCAGCATTTGGGCCAATGTCAGCATTCGGGGTGACAACACCTGCATCGACATCGGTCATCACAGCAACGTTCAAGAAGGCAGCGTGCTGCACTCTGACGCAGGCGTGCCGCTCACCATCGAGCATCATGTCACGATTGGACATCAAGCGATGTTGCACGGTTGCACCATTGGTTCAGGCACATTGGTTGGCATGCAAGCAATCGTCTTGAATCGCGCAAAAATCGGACGTAACTGTTTAATTGGTGCGGGTGCAATTATTCCAGAGGGACGCGAAATCCCAGATGGGAGCCTTGTCATCGGAGTCGGAAAAATTACCCGCTCGCTCTCTGCAGAAGAAATCGAAACGATTCGCAACAATATCGAAAACTATGCCAAACGCGGGCAAATGTATCGTGAAAAACTCAAGCGAATCGGTTAATGGCAGACGACGCTAACCAGTGGCGCAGCGATGCGCTTAAAAAGTTTTTATTTGATGACCGCAGCGTGCGCGTTGAATCGGTTCGTATTGAGCATGCCTGGCTCTCTGCACAGGCGCACCACCACTACCCAGCGCCGGTCACGGCTCTACTTGGCGAACTCGTTGCCGCTTCGACCCTGCTCGCCGCCAATCTAAAGTTTGATGGTTCGCTCTTGCTGCAGCTACAAGGTGACGGTGCAATTGCCTTGATGGTGGTTGAATGTCGGGCCGACCTGAGCATTCGCGCCACCGTCAAAATGCGCGAGCGTCCGCTGCCCGTTGAAAGTGATTTGCAAGCGATGCTCAATCCAGGCGGCACTGCAAAGTTTATTGTGGTGCTAGATCCACCCAAGCACACGCCAGGGCGCCAAGCGTATCAAGGTGTCGTGCCGCTCGAGGGCGATACCGTTGCACAAGCGCTTGAACAATACATGCTGCGCTCAGAGCAATTGCACACGCGCATCTGGTTGGCAGCCGACGCCTTGCATTGCAGTGGCTTACTGATTCAGCGCCTGCCGCTACAAGGCGGCGCGCAACAAACTGAAATCGAGACAGCAGACGAATCATGGGCGCGCGCGCAGCACCTTGCCCAAACACTCACGCCTGCCGAAATGCTCTCGACCGATCAAGACACACTGCTGCATCGCTTGTTTTGGCAAGAAACTTTACTTGTCTTTGAATCGCAACCTATTACCTGGAAATGCTCTTGCACTCAAGAGCGTGTTGCGGACATGCTTCGGATGCTAGGCAAAGCTGAGGTAGATGAGATTTTGCAAGAGCAGGGCAAAGTTGAAGTCGCCTGTGAATTTTGCGGGCTACCCTATGTGTTTGATGCGCTAGATACCGAGGCGCTGTTTCAAACAACAACCGTGTTGGGTAGCAAATCGGTACATTGAACCTTTAAGCGATTATGCCTTCACAATCACCGGTACGCATAATTGATAACCAATACCCCACACAGCTTTTAATGCTGGTTCGGTGTCAGGGCCTGAGAGTGATTCAAGTTTTTTACGCAACCGACTGACGAGACTCTCGAGTGCGCGTTTACCCATATCAGACGTGCCGGTTCGCTGACTGAGCAACTCGCAGATCATATCGGTTTCTAACATGTGGCTTGGCGCCTGCGCCAAAGCCAACAATAATGCCCGCTCGCTATTTGTCAAAAATGCTTTTTGCCACGGCTCTGCACCGTAGATCGAACGATCTCGCAAATCTAACGTCCAGGCGGGTGTTTCGTCGACCTTTTTGACGCGCCGCGCCAGGCTAAGCAGCGTTAAGGTCAGCTCTTCGGGTGCCACGGGTTTACTCAGATAAACATCTGCTCCTGCCTCATAGCCTCGAATGCGATCAGGCAAAGCAGTACGCGCAGTTAGCATCACAATCCCCATCCCGGGGATACTGCGCCGAATGCGATTAGCGATCGAGATGCCATCTTCGCCAGGTAACGACAAATCAAGCACCAATGCATCGAGCGGCTCGGTCATGAGTAGCTCGTCTAGCGACTTACCATTTTGAACTGCAAATACCAAAAATCCTTGCTGCTTGAGATGAAAGTGAATTTCTTTGCGCAACAATGGATCGTCTTCGACTAAGGCGACTCGTATTTGTCCAGCAGTTTGATTCATAGCGGAAGCTCAACAGAAAAAAACACACGGTTATATTCAAATCTGTAACTGACAGAACCCTTCAGTATTTCGCAAAGAGATTTTATGAGTACTAAACCAAGTCCTGTGCCAGGCTTGTCGTGAGAATACATACTGCGGTAATACCGAGTAAACAAAGCAGTCGAATCCGGCTCGTGGTTATGCTCAACTTCATTAGACACGATGCACAGCAGTTTATTCGTGGCCAGCGTACTCACAGAGATTTCGATTATCGTGTCTGGAGGCGAGTACTTCACTGCATTATCAATTAAATTATTAATAATAGTCGTCAACAATAACCTATCGGTCTGGATATTGACTTCGTGCAAACCGAGAATTCTAAATCTATCCGGTTGTGCCGCAATTAGGGGTAAGTTCTCGATCGTTTCAAGTACAGCACATTTTTCGTAGCGTAGTACAAAGTTTTTTTGATCGATCGCGTCGACCTGCCCAACTCGATCAATCACTTGAGTCATATTATCGATCGACTGAGTCATACTGGTAAACCGCTCGCCAAACTCGATCGCATGCTCGGATTTACCAAATATCGACCTCAGTGAACCTAAAGCCATACGCATCGTCGCCAAAGGATTTTTAAGTTCATGCGACAACATATCAATGAGCGTGCTACGTTCTTTCAACTGTCGTTGCTCATAATCGGTTTGAGCTTTAAGCGTATTCAGTTCAAACATGGTTTGAAGCCATTGCTCTTGTTGCATTTTGCTGTAACCAAGCAACAACAAATAAAGAGCGACAGCGACAAGCAGGCTGGCGCCAGTTCCCGGAATCAAAGTCAATAGTGAGATACCGGTGTCAGTCAATAGAAAGGCTGCATCGGCACACATCAACACACCAACCGTCAACGCCCCTGTTGTCCAATACAGTCTCGACCGCCCAGTCAATTGCTGGCTCTGATACATCGCTGCCGCAATAAAAAATGGTGCCGTAAACAAAAAAAGCCAATTCAGCAGCAGCAAATACGGTTTAATTTCACTAAAGACAATCAGGCCAATCTGAACTACCCAAAAACTTAGCCAAAATAAACAATAATATTGAAACCACGGTCGTGCCTGCCAACGACGTAACAGTTCAAGACACAAGCAAGTCGCAAGCATGAGTCGCAGGCAAAACGCAATCGACAGGATTGGAGCGTACAGCTCGGGCGATTCAGAAATAAATTCTCTAAGTGTGATCCCGTTTGAAAAACAGTACAAAAACAGCGCGGCAATCTGCGTGAAGCAAAACAATCCAACGAGTAAGGTACGGAAACGAATCAGATAGATGGCGCTCCAACCAATCAAGGTCAAAAAAATTCCGATCTGCACACCATAGCGCAGGCTCTTAGAGATCGTTTCATCAACAAATCTATCAGCGGCCATGACTTGAGTCGAGACATAAAAACCATTGATGGTCTCAATACGCAAAAAATAAACGCGCTGACTGCCCCCAGAATCTGACAACGTAAAACAATGATGCCCAATAGAACAATTCAGCTGAAGGGCTGGATGTTTTGCGCCCCCGCTCTGCTTGACCCAGCGCCCTCCTTCTTCATGATAAAGCTCGAGTTCTGAGAGGAAATAAGGGCCAACAGCAAGCATCAATTGCGACTGTTGGTCGGCCGGGACTTGAACCTTAATCTTGAGCCACCGTGTGGTCGGCTCAGCGCTGCGATTCAACAGCATTTTAAAAGGCGCAAAAACTTGACGACTAACGTCCTGCACCTCCATTTGGCGCGTTGGATCAACATACAAGCTGAGTTCAGGCGTCAGTATCTTCGGAGCAAGAGTGGTCTGGGTTTGCGGTTGGCTGGCGCCCTGTAATTGAATTTGTGCGAACGCTGATCGCTGCGTGAGCAGCAACAGACTGAACAGCGCCAAACAAAGACAACACCACGCCCTAGGCCAAAGCCTGCGTTGAAGCAAAACGCCGAGCTCAGGGCAAGACAAGTCTACGCCTTAAGTTTTAGCAAGGTACTCAACGGCGCTACGCACACCCCTTGAGCCAACATCGATGCCAAGACTTTGCATGGCAGCCTCGACGCCAGCCAAACAGCCCAGGATCATGGCTGGATTCAAATCACCCAAGTGACCAATTCTGAAGACTCGGCCTGCAAACGGCCCCAATCCGCCAGCGATGAGTACTTGGTATTTTTCGCGCGCTGTACTGCGGATCAATTCAGGATCAATGCCTTTGCCAACCATCACTGCCGTCACCGCCGCAGAGCGTGCCTGCGGCACCTGACACAAAAACTGCACTTGCCCAGCTTCAGACCACGCCTGCACTGCTGCCTGCACGGCCCCAGCAAGTCGCTGATGCCGCGCGTGCACTTGTGCCAGGCCCTCTTGCTCGATCAAGCCAAAGGCGGCTTCAAGGCCAAACAATAAATTTTGAGGGGCGGTACCGCAAAAACGGCTGTACGAAGGCCCCTTGCGACGGCGCATCCAATCCCAATAAAAACGTGGCGCAGGGTTATTGGCACAGACTTGCATCGCGCGTTCATCGGCGGCACAAAAGCCAACGCCTGGGGGGCACATCAAGCCCTTTTGCGAGGCACCAATCACAGCGTTGACGCCCCATTGATCCATGTAAAAAGGGATCGCCCCCAACGAGGCGACAACATCGACGACAAACAGTGCGGGGTGCTTGGCCTGATCGATGGCGCGACGCAGCGCGGGCATGTCGCTTGTGGTACTACTCGCGGTGTCGGTGTGCACGGCAAAGACCGCGACGATTTCGTGTTTAGTGTCGTCCCGCAGAGCTTGCTCGACGACCGCGGGATCAATTGGCTGACCTTCGATATATGGGGTACGTACGATGACTGCGCCCATTGCCTCGGCCATCAAGGCCCAAGAATCAGAAAAATGGCCGGTACCTGGAATCAATACTTTTTGACCGGGCGCCAGTAGATTCACAATCATGGCTTCCCAGACGCCATGACCATTTGCTGCATATAAAAATATGTCAGCGCTTACCGTGTTCAGAATGCCTTGCAAGCCTCGCTCGCAAGCGTCAACACAGGCATCCACGCGCGGGTCTCCCATATCGATCGGTTGCCTCGTGAGTGCATCGAGCACTGCTTTAGGAACATTAGACGGCCCAGGCGAGTGCAACAAACGGATACCAGGAAAATAAGGAAACGACTCAGTCGACGAATTCATAACAATCCTTTATGGAGACCGCAATAGTTTAACCCGCCTCAATCGCGTGCGTAGTTCACCGAATCGACAGTTTGACCAACCACGCCCAAACTGCGCGGCATGCGGATGTCGACTGAATACTCTAAGCAACGTGGCGCCAGCGCCCTTGAGGCAAGCCTGGCCATCGTGCCGGTTTTACTGGTGTGCTTGCTAGGGCTCGAACTGGTGCACGCTCATCAGAGCAAGCAGCTAGTGAGTTTGGCCTTACAAGAGGCGGGTCGTACGGCGAGCATCACTGCAGCCGATCGCGACAAAGTCAACCAGACCCTTACGCAAGCACTCGCACCTCTCTTTATGCCCGCGGGCCAGTACACCAGTGCCTTGGCTCGGTTAGAGGCCACCATTGCGCGCTATGAACGACTCTACGCGTTGCCGCTGTGGCAGCTCGAACTCACCGAGCTAACAGGCCAAGCT
>Ga0247843_1005664_pt1 | contig 17139 bp, 14 predicted proteins | sample LaCruzMarch2017__FD_192420 | JGI IMG/M metagenome (GOLD analysis project Ga0247843, IMG submission 192420) | Freshwater microbial communities from meromictic Lake La Cruz, Castile-La Mancha, Spain - LaCruzMarch2017_8m | ecosystem: Environmental > Aquatic > Freshwater > Lake | place: Spain... | reverse complement strand
TACTCTTTCTCGGTCTACCAACACGTCTTCTAGATCTAGATTTACTTTTTGATTTACTCTTTCTCGGTCTACCAACGCGTCTTCTAGATCTAGATTTACTTTTTCTCGGTCTACCAACACGTCTTCTAGATCTAGATTTACTTTTTCTCGGTCTACCAACGCGTCTTCTAGATTTACTCTTTCTCGGTCTACTAACACTTCTTCTAGATCTAGATTTACTCTTTTTTGGTTTACATCTTCCTCCATTAATTAAAAAAATTGTTTCGCTACCGGGTTTGCACCTTTTTACCATCCGGAGTTTTTTTTAGAACATATCCTTTTTTACATTTTACTTTTCTCATTTTTTATTATATAAAAATATAAAAAAAATTTAAAAATTGAATTTTAGATAAATATGAAAAAAAAAGAATATTATTATCCCGATCTACCATGGTCTATTATCAAATCTTATAATCTTACTTTTGATAAAACAAGAATAACAAAGTCTTCGAAACTTATGAAAGAATATTGCAATAATTACGAGCAGATGGTAGAAAACGATGAAATCCTCCCCGAAACTTCATTTTCTTTTGTTTATTTTTACTCTATGATGACGTATAAATCAAACTTTAACTACAATTTATTTCCAACAAATTTACACCCAATGCAAATTTCTACTATCATGGGTGTCAACAGTATAATTTTTTAGTATTTTTAATTAGTAATCATTAAATTTTAAAACATGTTAATAGGTTTTAAAATTTATAAAATGTACTTTATTATGTATTTTTATCTTTTCAAAGTAAAATCATTAAGAATTTGAGACACTTGTTGATCCGATAATTGAGTATTTAGTTTATATATTTTATTAGCTTCAACTACAGCTGGAACAATAATAACAACAGGATCTACGGGAGGGTCAACAGGAGGATCAACGGGAGGGTCAACAGGAGGGTCAACAGGAGGGTCAACAGGAGGATCAACGGGAGGGTCAACAGGAGGGTCAACAGGAGGGTCAACAGGAGGATCAACAGGAGGATCAACAGGGGGATTAGTTGAATTTGCTGTAAATAAGTCTTGTTTTGTAAATTTCAATTGTTTAATAACATTAGTAACGGTACAATTTTTACCATTATTTGTTACAGGAGTTTTTACATTCTCATAATAGACATAATTTACTTTAACATTTTGCGCCTGTACATAACTTGATCCACTTTTATTATCTAATAATATATTTGCCTCATTTAATAGCTGAATATTTTCGATAACATGATCTGTACCATAAACTCTCATTCCGGAACCAGAAAAATAACAAGTATTAACATTAGTTTTATGAGCATGTCTTAAGACTAATTTAGAGGTACCATTATTTTCAAATACACAATTTTTTATTGTATTCGAAGAACATTTAACAGATACAACTTCAGGATCTCCTAAACATTTATTAAAATAACACTGATCTATAGTACAAAAAGCATTTTGATTTTCATAATCACTTGTTGCAAGTCTTATAGTTTCTCCACCGTTAGAAGAACTAATTTTATTAAAATTTTCAAATACACAACACTTTATGTAATTATTTAAAGGGAAATCCATTCTTAAAAATACTCCTGTATTTGATTTACCATTCAAATTGGAATTATACATTTGAAATTTTTTAGCACTTGTTTTTACACATACATAATCCTTATCTGCATCTGCACATTTATAATTAATTAAAGTAAAGTTAACCAATTTTAGATTTTCAGCCGATATTTCTACTATAAAACTAGGAGCTTTAAAAGTTTTATCTCCATCTGTCAAATAAACATTTGATAAAGTATAATTAGAACCTTGTATTTTAAGAGAAGATTTTCCTTTTAATTCAACATTTAAAACTAATACAACTTCTATTTTAGGATCGAAAGTAAAATTAACAGTTAAAGCCTTATTGCTAACGACATTTTTATCTTTGTTAAATAATATACAACTAGTTTTTACTGTTTTAGCTTTTGTTAAAACATCTTCGTAATTTGAACATATAATTACGGGTAAAGAACTGTTAAACTTATAGTTTGAATAATAAGCACTTACTGGGTTATAAAGAGTATCCATTTATTATAAGAAATATTTTAGTTTTTCATTTATTTTTTTCGTTAAAAAAATTGTTTTTTACTTTTTCAATTTCGTTAAAAAAATTCTTTTTCGTTTGAGTATTAATACTCCAGTTTATCGGAGGTGATTGAAAACCACTTTGATCATAATAACCGAATCCTATTTGATTTTTAAGACACCAATCTAATCTTTTATAATCAGTTGAAGCTTCGTTATAAATTATAGGTTGACCTCTATATGATTTAGATTTTTTTACCGAATTTACTTGTTTCTGATATTCGCTATCCAATTTCATAGAATTTCCGTGTAAAATAATAACTTGTGACGCATTAATTATCTTATCAGATGGAAAATGTTCCGAACCTTTATATGAATTACCAGACGGAAATTTATACATTTGTGATAATGTAATTAAATCTGCAATATGTTGATCACATCCTAAACCAACCTTTTTAAATTCTGAAAATTCACATTCATTCACAGGTTCTATTATAACATTTGTAAAATTATTTTGTTGTAACCAGTGAATAACATTGAGAGTTGCTTTAAGTACTATAGAATAATCCCTAAAAATATTAACCTGAGAGCGATAAAATAAACTTATTATAACAATTATATCTAAACGATTCGATTCTTCCAAAACGAGTTTTAATCTATTCATATAATCAGATTTTAGATCACCTGTAGGATAGAAAGCAGAATTTTTATAATTTTGTTTATTAGTATTTGATGTAGGTGCTCCACCTTGTAATCCAATAGTAAAAGAATTTAATCCTTTTGAATTCCACAATGACATATTTTCAATAAATTCAAGATTGTTTCGGGTAGCATCCCATTTTTTTGTATCTTTATAAGGAAATTTATCGAATCCGTCACTAATACCTTGTATCATTCGTGAATTTATTAGTATACCTTCTGCTGTAGTATTATAATTTATAAATTTATTATCCAATAAAAATTTATTATTTTGTATAGACAGTCTTTCGGAATTAGAAAAAGAAAATATTGAACAAAAAGCAATTGTAAATAATGAAAATATTTTAAACATTTTATTTTTTCTATATTTTTATTTTAAATTGAAAAATAAAATTAGTATATAATAAAATTTCCAAAAATGCAAGAAATAAAAGTTATAGAAACAATCGAAACTGGATACAATGAACATGACGAAAAAGAACATATCCTAACTTTTTCGGGATACATGAATGACTTTAAATTTTTTGAATTTATTCCTGAAAGGGAAGTTAACGATGAAAAAGTATGGGAAGAATTATATCAAGCATGTCTTAAAAAAAATTGTCAATCTGTTGACTGGAAACCAAAAAATGGGGAATCGTATATATTAGTTACAGAAAAATTCGTGGAATTTTGTATAGCGAAATACGGTGATGGAAATGGGGGTGGATTAATGGTTAGAGTTCCGGTAGAAAGCTGTTTACAGCCTTTTAAAAATGTTTTTGAAAAGTTATGTTTAAAAAATTAAAATTAAAATTATTTACTAATTTTTTTACCCTTTTGGGTAACAAAATTAACAATCGCATTTTTTACATGTACAAAAAAGACATTTGCATTTTAAATCTGAGTTTGATTTTTTAATATCTATTATAGCGCAATCACAATTTCCTTCTATACAAATACATTCTGATTCACCTGTAATACAACCACATGATATATCTATATCGTATTGATGTGTATTATATTGTTCTATATTATCATTATCTATATTATCATTATCTATATTATCATTTAATTTTTCTAGATGATAAGACATTTATTTTATAAAGTGAAAAATTAAATTGATTTATTTTTTTAATTCGTTAAGCCAAATTCACCGCTTAAAACACTTACCTACAATGTCTTCTAAAATCATTAACTATATCACCAATCTTATTTCTTCATGTCAAGATGAAGATTTTGTCAATCTTTGGGAATCTGAAGAAAAAGATAAAGTCTTGCAAATGATTAAGGATGATTTAGAAAAGTCTTCAAAGAAAAAGAAGAAAGATAAGAATGCTCCTAAAAAGAACGTTTCTACCTGGATTCTGTTTTCTAAGGCGGAACGCCCAAAAGTAAAAAAAGATTTTCCTAATATGCCTCCCAAAGAAGTTATGGGAGAGTTAGCAAAGAGATGGAAAATAGCGCAGAAAGATGAGGATGCTATGGAGGAATTTCGCATTCTTGCCGAAGAAGATAAGAAAAGATATGAAGAAGAAAAGAAAAATTACGTTCCAAGTGAAGAATCAGAAGAAGAAAATGAAGGCGAAGACGGTAAGAAAAAAGGTAAGAAAGGTAAGGCTAAGAAGCCCAAGGCTCCAGGTCAGCCAAAAAAGCCAAAGTCTTCATGGCTCTTCTTTTGTGAGGAGGAAAGAAAGAAGCTTAAGGATGAGGAAGATGCACCAAAGGGAAAAGAAGTGCTATCTGAGTTGGCATCAAGATGGAAGGTGTTGAAGGATAAGAAAGGAAAGAAATATGAGAAGTTTGAGGATATGGCAAAGAAAGATAAGGAAAGATATCTTCAGGAAATGAAGAACTGGAACCCTGATAAAAAGGAAGAAAGTGAAGATACTGAAAATGAAGATGATAAGCCTTCAATGACTGAAGAACAAGATGAAGTTGAAAAAGAAGTTGAAAAGGAAGTCGATGAAGAGGAAGATGAAAAGCCCTTACCAAAGAAGAAAGGGAAAAAGAGAGCGGCTAAGTCACGTGTAAATGAATAAATAAGTAAAATATCAATAAATTTTTTTTAAATTTTAAAACCCATTTGGGTATTAAAATTTTATTTAATAATCTTCTTCAAGAATAATAAATTCGTATTCTTCTAAATAATTTTCATTTTCAAAATCTTTTTCTAATTCTAAAGATCCGTTTAATTTTGCTAAAGTATTTACAAATTTAGAATTATTATTTTTTAGATTTTGTATATCTATAAAACGATTTTGATAAAAGTGTACAGTATCTTTATCAATAATAGTTTTATTTTCATTATAAATATCTTTAGATTTGTCAATTATATCATTTGCAACTATATTTGTTAGTTTATATGCTTGAATATCTTTTTTAATATCTCCATATTTATCTTTATAAATAAATACGCCTTTATTCATATTTGTAATAATATATTTAGATTTTCCTTCTTTATCTATTAAAAAAGAATCATAAACGCATTTAGCAACTCCTTCTTGACCTTCTAGAAAATGATTTTTGGTGAAATCATTTTGGATACGAGTTTTAACATCACTTTTATTTAATATTAAAGGAGCCATATTAATATATTTATTATTATTATTTATAGTATTATTTATAGTTTTTGGTTCTTTTGAAATTTCTTTTATACATTCTAATTTGGCATTCGTTATTTCAAGTTCTTTTTTATACTCTATTTCTTTAATTATATCATCTTTTAATTTAATCTGATTTTTAAGATCTTCAACTTCTTTATCTTTTGATAATTTCAATGCTTTACATATTGTTAAATGATTTGTATAATTTCTTTTTGATTTTAGAACACGAAAACAACTTTCACATTTAAATATATCTTTTTTTTCTATAATTAATCCTTGTATTTTCAAACAATATTTAGTATTTTTTTTGTGACGATTTAAAAGTCCAGGCGTTTTAAATTCTTTATTACAAAAATTACATATATTTGTCATTTAATAATATAAAATATTTTTTTAAATATGAAACATAAAATTTGCGTTTTTAGCACAAATTTTGCGTTTTTAGCACAAATTTTGCGTTTCCATATATTTAAACAGAAAATAAAGGTTGATGCATTATACAAAACTAATTTAAGCAAGATTACAATATAAAACATAAAATTTGCGCTAAAAACACAAAATTTATGTTTTCATATATTTAAACAGAAAATAAAGGTTAATGTATTATATAAAACTAATTTAAGCAAGATTACAATATAAAACATAAAATTTGTGTTTTTAGCGCAAAATTTATGTTTTCATATATTTAAACAGAAAATAAAGGTTAATGTATTATATAAAACTAATTTAAGCAAGATTACAATATAAAACATAAAATTTGCGCTAAAAACACAAAATTTGCGTTTTTAGCACAAAATTTGCGTTTTTTTACGCAAATTTTTATGTTTTGATACTGAAAATACAAGCTGAAATATTTATTTTTATTTATACTGAAAAATGTAGTTACAAAAAAATATTATAAAAAAGAGAGAGAGAGTTTTCTAAAAAAATATTGTACAAAAACTTTTTCTAAAATAAAAAATATTGTACAAAAACTTTTTCTAAAATAAAAAATATTGTACAAAAACTTTTTCTAAAATAAAAAATATTGTACAAAAACTTTTTCTAAAATAAAAATAAATATAAATATATAAATAAAATAACAAAATGATAAAAAAAAAATTTATAATTATTTCTTTTATAGTTATATCATTAATTATATTAATAATTGTCTTAAATATTTCTAAAGATAAAAATAAAGATAAAAATAAAGATAAATATAAAAAAGACGATAGACAGTTAATTCATACTAATTGTTGTGGAAAACATAGTCAATTAAAATATAGAAAAAAAGAAAATGCTGATTTTTTTACAGACTTTAAATGTAGTTTTGCTATAAATCCTGACGATGTTTATAAAATTAAAAAAGGTAAATTAGGAGCTGTGGTTGAGTTAGATAAAGTATGGAAACCAGTTACAGATAGTAAAGGAATTCGTACATTTGATCCATTATTTATTTATTTTATGGTTCCTTCTTCTACCCCCACTTCTGGTAAATTTGATCCTGTACCAAGAACATATTTAGAAGCCGGTAAGAGGGGTAAGACTAAACTTGAAATGTTAGATGATGCAAAATATTATCTTTTATTTAAATGTCAAAATATTGATAATCAGTGGGGTGTACCAGATGGATATACTGTTCTAGATCCTTTAGATAAAATATTTATTGATGATCCTGAATTTAATATAATAAAAGCTGTTAAAAAAATAATAGTTGAAAGAATACAACCGTTTGTAAATATACCGTTAATTTTTACAGATCAAATAGAAAATTCTCATATAAGAATATCATTCGACAAATACGGAGGTAGTTATTCTGGATTAGGAACAGAAGTTTTGAAGCTTTCAAAAAAAGAACATACTATGAATTATGCATATTTTGATGTCGGAACTATAATTCATGAATTTGGACATGCGTTAGGTCTTATACATGAACATCAATCTCCTATGGAAGGAGGAATACAAAATGATGATTGGAATATGCCTGCATTATTAAAGGATATGGAAGATCATTTAGAATTGATGGGAATTGATCCATATGATCCAGCAGATAAAAAAGAAAGAGATCAATTTTTTACGACTAATATATTTCAAGATCTTACTACAAAACAAGCTGCTGGTACACCTTTTGATGAATATTCAATTATGTTATATCAATATCCAGGTAAAGTATTTAGAAAAAGATCTAAATTTTATAAAAATGGAACAAGAACAAATTGCATACCTTCTATTCAAGATTTAAAAATGTTAAATATTGCATATCCACAATTTGATAAAGATAATAAGTCTGTGGTTATAGATCAAGGAGTTTTATACGAGATGTATATTTCTGATGGCAGCAATAATACTATTGCTATGTATCCATTTGCAGATGATGTATGATTTAAAAATTGATTTTAAAAATTAATTCTAAAAATAAAAATAAACATAATATGAATATTTCATTTATCTGTGATATTGATAACAACGATAATATACCACAAAATCTTACTTATGGTGATTTATACGAATATAGTAAATTTTCTATAAATATACAAATTGAAGATATCGAATTAAGTTTTAGTTCAGATGTTATGAGAATAGATAATGAATCAATACAAAATTTTGTTTATAATTTTGAAAATAATGAACCATGTTATATGACATTTAATTGTTCGAATGGTTCATCTATAGAATTTAAAACAACTAATGAACTTCTTTTTTATGTTTATACATATAAAGAAGGTAGTTTTACAACTATTTCACATGAAATAAAAGTTAATAATAATAATCATAACAAAATCAAAAATATATTTAAACAACTTTTAGAATTTAAAATAAATTTTGATAATATACGTATGATTGATGAAGACGAAGAATATATTTATAGTGAAGTAGAAGATCAAGTAGAAGATCAAGTAGAAGATCAAGGTAATTTTCAGAATGTAAATCAAGATGATAATCAATGATATAAAATATTTAAATTTTAATACCTAAAATTGGTTTTAAAATTAATTTATGAATTATATATGAAATATATAATATAGATATATACCAATTGCAGTTGAAGTTGTTATTACAGCAATACAAGGTATTATACGATCAAATGTTATTTTGCTATTTTCATTTTGAAATGAAAAGTATAAAGATTCCGGACAAGGCATTTTTATTTTATTAAAATGAAAAAAAATAAAATAAAATAAAATAAAATAAAATAAAATAAAATAAAATAAAATGAAATCAAGAAATAAAAATTCTTTACCAATTATAATTTTTATAGCAATAATATTTATTATTGGAATATCGGTATTTATTTATACTAAACATAATAAACAAACATATTTGGATATAAATAAAACAGGAAATGATGACATGTTATTAAATAATTTTGTAAAAGAATCTGGAGCAAAATATAGTTTAGAATTAAGAAAAATAGGTAAGACTTTATTAGATACTGCAAGATACCAACAAAAAATATCTGCTGAACCTCCTACACCTGAAACTTTACCATCTCTTGATGTATTAAAATCTAACTATTATGATACAGAAACTTCTGTTTTCTGTACATATCTTGTAGAACTTGCATATTCTTTGGGTAAAAATGTTAAATATAATAATTATGATATGGATTCAGAAGCTATAAGTTTCTTAAATTATGAACTTTATAAAATTATACCTTATACCGATTTTCAAATACAAGAAATATTTACATTTGATTGTCCAGGCGAAGGAAAAACTTCTTATGCTGGATTTATTTTAGAAGTGTATTATCCAAAACCAGTTATATTTATAGCTATAAGAGGTACAGTTAAAGCATGTGAATGGGTTGAAGATGCGAAATTTATATTGGAAACACCGTATTGGGATTCAACTATAAAAGTTCATACAGGATTTAATAATTTATATTCAAATATCGAATATTCAAAAAGTGAAATTGATGGTATAAGATATAAATTGAATAAATATTTAGTTTACGGTGGAGCAAGTAAACAATATAAAACACCAAATAATACATCAAAAATAATAATAACTGGTCATTCTTTGGGCGGTGGAATATCAAATTTAATAGGAGCTGATTTGGCTCAAACTTTTCCAGAATTAAGAAATATTTCAAAGATTTTTACATTTGCAGCTCCTTATACTGGTAATGAAGAGTTTGCTAAACTTATAAATAAAAATGGAAAATCTAATTATTCTGGTTTGTTTCAAATTATAAATAAATCAGATCCTGTACCTAAATTAAAAGTATCTGATGAATATCAAAGACCTAAATATCAAATATTCTCTTTTGATACCGGAAATGCTGCAACTGCACATTTTATGACTAAATATACAAAAGGTGTTAAATCATGTTCAGATTTTTTTAATCTTTCAAAGAAGGAAAATCTAATAGAGCGTTTTTGTAGTACAAAATTATAAATTGATTTTTATTTTTGTTTGTCACAATAATTTCATAATTATCCAATATGCCTTCTTGTTCTTTAAACTGTTCTTTCTATAAAAATTTGATGTATGGATTAGATGTTAAGTCTTTTGTTACAGAAAATAAGTGTAAAAAATGCGAAGTTCTTGTTTTTGAAGAATGTTATGATATTTGTCATAAGTGTTGTGATATTTTTTCACTTGAGTTTATCTATCAACACCAAAACTGTATAGGACCTTCAAAGTATGAAATTAATTATGAAAAAGTAGTTAAAGAAATTAATGAACTTGATATGACAAGAAAATGTAATGATATATGCAATGATTGGAAAGTAAAACTAAATCAAAAAAAATATTTATCTTCTGTTAGTTGTAATGAATGTGGTGAATATAAATGTATGAAAAAATCGGAAAAGTATCCAAAAAATATTTTTTGCGAGAAATGGAAATTTGTAGAATATAGTAGAAAAAGAAAAAGATATTTAAATAAATTATGTATAAATATTTATGATTCTAAATAATTTTTTATCATTTAAAGAAAAATATAAATAACTTTTATAAATTTTAATATCTTTATAGGTATTAAAATTTTTTAGTATATAATAGGATCGCAAGGAGTATTTGTAAATTCTACATAACCATTTGGCGTTCCTGGACCTTCTATATTTCCGCTTATTATTTGTTCATTCGGACCAAAAGTTACAGATCCTGAAAAATTATTATAAGCTGAATAGAATACAGTATCATTATCTATTGTTATTGGTATACTTTTTAATTTTATACCTCCAACTACCATATTATATGTATTTTCTTTATTTAAAGTAAATACATATTGGTTATTATATTGATCAAATAAATACCATGATTTAATTGAAGATGGAGGAACTGGAGGTGTTGGTAAATTTGTAGGAATAATATTTGAGGGAGGGAGAGTTTCACCTTTAAAACCGGAAGATAGAAAAGACACACTTGGTCTAATATCTCTATACGTATATTCTGTTCTGCCATTTTCAATTATACTTGCAAAAAATATTTTATCTGGACCCATATCATTACCAAAAACAATATAACCTGATCTATATGGTTTACCTCTATCTGTTAATTGAAATTTTAAAATATTTCCGTTCCAATCAGGATCTATATTTTGATATCCTTCCTTATTTGTAACATTTTGTATTTGGATACTAGATGCAGTATACTTAATAAAATATTTATTAATATTTCTACCATCTTTATAACCTTCTAATGTATATGTAAAAGTTTCTGTATTACCAATATATGGTTTTTGATTATTCTTATATAAATTTTGAAAAATCATATTTCCGCCTCCTTCAATTATTTGTTTTCCATTAAAAGTTCCTCCTATTATACTTTGATTTATTCCAAATTTTATATTATAGCTATAATTATCAGTATACATACTTAAAGGAGCAATATAAATATTTGTATTGGTAATTTCTACTGTATCTATTTTCCATACATTTCTATCTTCATCGTCGTTCCATTGTATTAAACTATAATTATTTTTTGCATCATTTGTTTTTACAACCCACATATTACAACCAAAAACTGGTTTTTCAATTGGTTCTGCTAATTTAGCTACAGGTTTAGTAATAATTCTATTATATCCTATAGTACCTCCTATTACTTTATCATATTGAAATTGTATTTGAAGACCATCTACTCCAGGAATTCCACTACTTAATAAAGTAAGATTATTATTTGTATAATGATCAGGTGTAATAGGTGTATTAATTAGTGGCGGGTTTTCGTTATTCCAAGAATTTAGTCCCCATATTATATTATTACCAGAGAATAACATATCGTAATTCATTCCTATACTCCAATTTTTATACATAAATATCACACCGTCATCTCGTTGTTCCCATCCTGAATAAGCACTTGTTAACTCTATATCATTCATATACATTGTACCGTAAATATCTAACTTTAGAATATCTGTTTTAACACCATCGTTTAATGTCCATTGGTAGTAACCATTATAAGGACATATAGGTCCTCCTTGAATAACATATTTAGATGAACAAGGATAATAATTAAGATAATAAATATTATCTGGACTCAAATATAAATTATAAATTGTTGTGGTAGTACGATCTAAACTTTCAGTTTTTATATCCCAAAATTTACAATATTTTTTATCTGGAGTTGGTGTGTCATTATTATTTGGAAGGGGTGGAAGTGTTGTAGATACATCATTTGTAAAATTCCATTTTTGCATAGAAGATCCGTTGCATCTATTTAATGTTAATTTATCATTATAAGGTCCAAATGTTGTTATTTTAGTGTCTGTATCATACTTAAAATCAATTATATTTTCTAAACACATACTATCGTCAGCTTTCCATTTTATTGAATTATCTTTACCGTCGTATTTCCACATTTTTGCGTATTTTTGTTCAACTCCACAATCACTATTGCTTGCTATAATTTTTGAACCAAAAGTAGCATCATATTGTGATTGTAAGCAATTATCAGTTCCGCCAATCATAATATTCTTATAATCATTACCGTGAAATTTTTGACTATAACTTTTTTCACAAGGCTCTAAATATAACTCATTATTTTTTGAACTATTTAAAGCTACACATTGATTATTGAATTGACTTATAAGAAAATTATCATTAGTAGGAAGATTATTTGAATCTGTATTACTTAATTTATCATAATAATTTTTTAATTTATCTGCAAATGTATTATATGGACAAGGAACTTTATTAGAATCAGAATTATCTAATCCTATTAAAGAACAACCATCAGTAGGTATTACTTTATTTGTTATAAGATCCCATACAGGATAAAAAATAAAACTTGTTTTAGATGGGTATTTAGAAGCAGAACTTATATAACGTCCAATTAGATCACCTGTAATTGATTGCGAAGAAATTAATTCTCCTCTTAAATATGGACTACCTCCTCTAACATCAACAAGTTTTATTACGTTTGATTCTGTTACTGTTTGTTTTTCATCTGTATTAATGTCTGTATTTAGTCCGCATTGAGTTTTCATGTAACCTCCTTGTAGTTGCATTGCTGCTTTTAAAGTAGATTCGTTACTTGTTTTACTGCTTGTAACTGTTAACCAATAATTGAAACTAGAACCAAAATTAATTTGAGTAATAAAATGACTTCCGTATTTTGAAATAAATAATTCATAATAAATATCATCTATATTTCCATCTTGTGATTTTGTTATCATATCTGATATTAATTTAATATCTTCTAACATATTCATATTAGTTAAATCAGCATATCTGTCAGTTGGTACACGCACACTACCGTATATATTTGAATTATATATTTTCACCGAGCTATATTCTGTTTCACTGGTATATTCTTTACCTATTGTTAAACTAGCATTAACTTTAGCTGATACTGCAGCTCCTTTATAACTAGCACTTGCATCAATACTATTTGTAAAACTATCTATAATACTTTTCTTTTCATTGTAAAAACTCGTTTTTACTGTGATATCTTCTCCAGGCATATCAACTATTATATTCGACACATTATAGTTTCTATAATCAATATCTAAGGTAGATTTTCCTATAATTTTTATATTATCAATACTTTCTTTATATAAATTATAACCTTTTCCTAAAAATCCTAAATAACTATAAAAATTTGGTATAGTATTTAAACATTTTTCAAAATTGGTAATATTTTCTTTAAGTTTATTCTGAGAAAGTGTAAATTTATTAAAAGAGTTTACAGGTTTGAAAGAATGTTTTTGTAAACTAGATTTTAAAGATTTTGGGATGGTATATTTATCAGATTTACCTTTTACTTTTATAAAAATAAAAATACTTATTCCAATAATAAAAATTATTAATAGTATGTATAAAAATTTACTCGAGTTTTTTTTCATTTATTATAAATAAAACTTTTTTTTAATTTAATAAAAAACTTTTTTAATAATAAATGAAAAAAAGTTTAACAACAGATCCATTATCTCCTTTATATGTACCTAATACACCTGAAAACTCAAACATTGATATTCTCCAAAATTATATAAATCTATTTAAAGATGTTTTAGGAAACGGTGTTGATTTAAGAAGAAGTAGATTCTCTAATTTACCTCTAATTATGGTTACCACTGGCATAAAAACAATTGTTGATAAAACAAAAAATGATAATTATATTTATTTTATAGGCAATATGAGAAATTATTCTAACTCAGAACAGAAAACTTATCAAAGTACAAAAGATTATGTTTATTCTTTATCAGCAAGTGTTGATGCAAATGCTTCATTCCCGGTTCAAATGGCAACTGTTTCAGTTGAAACAAATGTAAGAACTGATTTGGATATAAAAGAAAATATTGATATTATGAATTTAACTTATAGTATATACAATGAAAATGCTCAAATAGACTTAAATCAACTTACTTTTTTTGATAAAACTATCACTCCTATTTTACAAGGTTTTCTTGATGATTTAGATAGTCTTATTGATAATCATCTTGTAATAGATAATGCTGAAGATTTTAATTCATGGGCGGAATATGAGACATTTTTTCAAAAATACGGAACTCATGTAATATCAAGTCTTATTCTTGGTTGCAAAATAGATATTTATTATTCATCTTATAAATATGAATATAGCAGAGTTAGTGATTTAAAAGTTAAGGCATGTGCAACTGTTGAGATGTTTAATAGTATTTTAGAAAATTATAGATCTGGTAGATTAGGTGATATAATAAGCGATGATATATCTGATACATGGGACTACAGTTCTTTAGATACACCTATTGATGAAAATGGTTCTCATATGACACCTCGTCCTAACAATGGAAAAATACCTGTAACATATCCGCCAGAACCAACAAGTCCACCAACAAACCCAGAAATTAATGTAGGTATTTGCGCTGGTTCAGATTCTATGCAAGGTGAAACAAATCATACAGAAGATATTAATACAGTTATTAATATATTAGGAGGTAATTCAAATTTAAATGGACAATTAGTAACAGCACTTAGTGCAGGATTTAATAATTTTACTCCTGAAAATATAAAACTAATTTCTGACTTTTTAGCTTCTGCTGATACAACTCCAGGTGTAATGGATACTACTTATATACCAATATGGGAATTTATATCAAATTTATTTAGTATAAGCGATATTGAAAAATACTATGGTATTAAAAGATTTCAAAGATTTATTAATAATTTAATAAATTATTTCTCATTTAGCGCTGAATATACAAGAGAAAATGGAATTGCTTTTTATAAATTAACACCTGATAAAGATACACCTGTTGGATATATTGTATATAATGAAGCAGCTCCATCTAATTATGCTTTAGGATCTACAAATATATGGAATGAAGGAGAAGGTAGTTCAGCTAATGGGGCTTCTTTTGATTTTAGACCGTATAATAGCGACTGTCCTTCCCATTATGGTACTTATGGTTTTAGAGATGGCGGTATGAGATGTGAAGCATCTAATTATGTTATGACTGGGCCATGGTATGATGTAGCTTGTACAAGTATGAATTGTGATAGAGGATTTAATCATACAGTTGCTTGTAATTGCGAACATTGGAACAATCAGACGAGAATGTTTTCAGCTGCAACACAACAATTAATATTTTATGGAAATCCTCTTAATCCTGAAGAAAATATAATAACAATAGCAAAAATAAGTAATGAGAATAATTATATGTCAATAGGTAGTAACTTTGATGGTAATGCTGAAATTAATCAACAAGCTATATTTGGTGTTAATAAAAGTAAAGAAGATGCGTTTAAAGAAGACAAATGTATTTGGAAAATTGATTTTACAGGAAGAATTAGAAATAAAATAAATCCAAATTTATGTTTAGAATGGCAGACTAATAATCAAATTTGGTTAAAATATATTGATGAGAATAACCCGGCACAAAAATTCTATTTAGTAAAATGTGATTATATTAAACCAAGTGATTATACGGCAAATTATTAATTAACTAAATATATAACAATGTATCCATGGATTGCATAATAAAAAATTATTATAATTTTATTATAGTTTGAATTTTAAAATTAATCGTAAAATATAAATTGATTTTTAAAATTATTTTATTATTGAAAATAATAAAATGTCTTCTAATATGGTTTATGGATTTTTTGAAATGGACGATGATGACTCTGTTATATGTAGCGAATGTTTAGAAAAATTAGGAATTGAGAGATATAAAACAATTGATTCTCAAAAATGGTTTTATGGGAAAAGATGTTATTCTGATGAAACTTTGGGATATTATATATATCATGATAGAAGAAATATTGTGAATGAGGCTTTCAAAATAGTTTCTAAAATTAAAAAACAAGTAATTAAAAAAGATTATGCTTCAGTAACTTATAATGCTGTTGAATCTGACAATTTTACAAATTTAAAATATGAAAATGAATATCATATATGGCCGCATATTTATGAAAAAAATACAAAAAATGTAGCATTTACTCCATAATTAATTTTATTTATTTATTTTTTGGAAAAAATGACTATATAACTTATAAACATATAGGATCTGGAAATACTAACAATCCTTTAGTTAGATTTTATAATAATGGAATACTTTTTATGTAGGAGAAACAGTTAATTGGTTCGGATGACTTTTATGGCTTGAGAATAATATGGATGTGTCTCAGTTGGATAGTCAATGCTATGTACTGTAGGTTCTAAATGGATTTCAAAAGATAATTTACAAGGAGGGCAAAAGTACCAATTTCAATAAGATTGTTGGTGGTAATACAATTACTGCGGCAAAATATTACAATTTAGCCAATAATTTTAAAACCGAATCTGGTTTTAAAATTAACTTATTTAAGTCTATTTTTTGCCGATTATCTATTATAAATGATTATTACAATAATAAAAAATGCTAATGAAGTTTCTTTATTCTAGTAAATTGTTTTATTTAAAGATATTTTTTGATTTTTTAATAACCACAATCTACTTCATCCTTCCCCCATCTTGTATCTTTTTTATTAAATCCAAGCCATCCATCACAATCAATATCTTGATATATTTCATAGCATTTTCCTCTTTCAAAGCCTGTAAAAGTTGTCGTAGTCCATCCTAAACTATTACTACCTGTTATAGTTTTGGCTTCTACACGTATGGTACTTCCTTCATCTATATACCTCCAAGATAGACTGTCACTATGACTAATTTTACCTTCAAAAACTATATTATCGTTTACATATATTTTACAATCAAAAAGACAATCACCGCTTCTATTTTTAACTCTATATCTAGGATTATGTTTTTCAAAATTAACCATTGGTATATCACTTGATTCTTCAGAGTAAGGAGTGATTGGTACTATAAAATTATTATTTCCTATATATCCTCCAACTATATTTTCATTTTCCCCAAAAACTATAGTAACTTCATCAGT
>Ga0247843_1005663_pt1 | contig 17143 bp, 7 predicted proteins | sample LaCruzMarch2017__FD_192420 | JGI IMG/M metagenome (GOLD analysis project Ga0247843, IMG submission 192420) | Freshwater microbial communities from meromictic Lake La Cruz, Castile-La Mancha, Spain - LaCruzMarch2017_8m | ecosystem: Environmental > Aquatic > Freshwater > Lake | place: Spain... | reverse complement strand
CGGCCTCTCCCGTCCGTCGGCTGCCCCCTCTCCCCACTTCGCACCCGCGCCCTCCCCGACCCCCTCCCGCGCCCCGTGGATCATCGGCGCCCTCCTCGCGCTCGGCGCCGGCGGCGCGCTCGCGGCCGCGCTCGCGCTGCGGGACTCCCCATCGCCGGACCCCGCCCCGGTGGGCCCGATCGTCCCCGTGAACCCGATCGCCGCGCCCGCTCCGGCGCCCGCGCCCGCCGTCACACCCATGCCCACGCCCGTCGCACCCGCGCCCACGGCGCCCACGGCGCCCACGCCCGCGGCGCCCACGCGTCGCCCCGTCGCGGTGCGCCCCACGCCCGCGCCCACGCCCACGCCCGATCCGCCCGCGGCCCCGACGCCCGCCACCACACCCGACGTGCCCGCGACGCCGCCCCCGCTGGGCCCGCTGGGCCCGCTGCAGAACATCCCGATCAACCAGATCCTCCAGCAGGGGTCGCGGTTGGGCCGCGAGCGCCTCGCCCAGCAGCTGGAGCACTACCTGGAGCAGAACCCCAGCGCCCCGGACCGCGACGCCATCCGGCAGCGCATCACGGCGCTGCGCGCCCCTCCCCCGACCCCGGCGCCCTGAGGGCGCACCGAGCTTCGGGCGGGGCGATCTGTACGCTTTGGCCGTGACGATCCGCCGGAGGGTTGGGTTATCCTCCGCGGCCCAATCAAAACGTATCGTCCAGGCGCTTCGGGGAACGAGCCTGCCTCGGACAACGCCGTCCCTCCCGTAAGGACCACCGCCCGATGAGCACGCACGCCGATCACGAGGAAGTTCTCCGCAACGCGCTGCAACTGGTCGCGCAGGACCCGACGAACGACGCCAGCTGGGACGCCGCCGAGTCGAGCGCGCGCGCCCTCCAGCTGCCCGACCAGGTGATCGAGCGCTACCGCGAGGCCCTCGCGCGCACCGACGCGCCGGGCCTCGCGTCGAAGCTGGGCGAGCGGGCGCTGGCCTTCCTCGAGGAGTGGTCGGGCGACTCGGCCGCGCGCGCGGCGGTGCTCGACGCGGTGCTGCGCGCCGACCCGGGCGGGCTCTGGGCCTTCGAGCGCCTCACGATGCTCTACACCGTCGACGAGCGCTGGGACGACCTGCTCTCGCTCTACGACCGCACCCTCGACGCGACGCCCGACGCCGACGCCGCCCGCCGCCGCGCGCTGCTGCTGGAGGCCTCCAACGTCGCCCGCGAGTTCGCCGCGCAGCCCGACCGCGCGGCGCGCTACCTCGAGGCCCTCTTCGCGCTCGACCCCACCGAGCCGCAGACCGCCCGCGCCCTCGAGCGGCTCTACGAGCGCCAGGGCCGCCACCGCGACCTCATCGCGCTGTGGTCGGCCCGGCTCGCGCACCTCGCGGCCCCCGCCGCCCGCGCCCAGCGCGCCCGCATCGCCGCCCTCTACCTCGACGCCCTCCACGACCCGGCGGGCGCGCTCCAGACCGCCACCGCCATGCTCGACGCGGGCGGCGACCGCGCCGAGGCGTGGGCCGTGCTCGAGCGCCTCGGCGGCGCCGAGGACGAGGCCGTCGGCCGCCAGGCCCTCGGGATGCTGCGCACCGAGTACGACCAGGCCGGCCGCGTCGACGACGTGCTGCGCGTGCTGCGCCGCGTGCTGGCGGTGTCGTCCCACGACGACGACGGGCCCACGCTCCGCGAGCTCTCCGACCGGCTGCGCGGCCTCGACCGCGAGGCCGAGGCGATGCCCCACCTGGCGCGGCTGCTGGTGCTCGCGCCGCGCTCGGACGAGGCCCTCGACGAGCTCGCCGCCGCCGCGGGCCGCACCGGCCGCCACGACGCCCAGGCCGCCGCGCTGGTCGACGCCGCGCACGCCCTCGGCGCCGACGAGGCCTCGCTCGACCGCCGGCTCGCGCTGCTCGTGCGCGCGGCCGAGGTGCGCGCCGCGGTGCTCGGCGACGCCCCCGGCGCGGTGACCCTCTACCGCGAGGTGCTCGACGCCCCCGGCGCGTCGGCCGCGGTCGCGCTCCAGAGCGCGCGGGAGCTCGAGCGCCTCCTGGCCGACTCGGCCGACGAGGGCGCGCGGCTCGACGCGCTCGAGCGCCTCGCGGGCCTCGAAGACACCACCGCGGCGCAGGTCGACGCCTGGGCCCGCGCGGCGATGCTGGCGCAGTCCGCGGGCGCCCACGAGCGGGCGCTGTCCAGCTGGCGCGCGCGGCTCCAGCTCAGCCCCGGCGACGCGGCCTCGCTCGACGCCCTCGTCTCGCTGCTGGCCGACGGGCAGCGCTGGGACGAGCTCGTCGACGTGCTGCGCGCCCGCGCCGCGGCGGCCCCGGACGAGGAGTCCCGCCGGGCCGACCTCATCGCGGTGGCCAACATCCAGGCCGACGAGCTCGGCCGCACCGACGACGCCATCGCGACGTGGCGCGAGGTGCGCGCGGCCTTCGGCGAAGACCTCGCCGTCATCGACGCCCTCTCCGCCCTCCTGGCGCGCGCCGAGCGCTGGTCCGAGCTGCTCGAGCTGCTCGAGCGCGCGAGCGCCGCGGAGGCCGACCCGGCCCGCCGCGCGATGCTGCGGGCGCGGGCGGGCGACGTGTTCCGCGCCCGGGGCGACGCGCCCGAGGAGACCCTCGGAGCCTACCGCGCAGCCCTCGCCGACGCGCCCGACCAGGCCGACGCCCTCGCGGGCATGCGCGCCCTCCTCGACGTGCCCTCGGTCCACGACGCGGCGACCGCAGCGCTGCTGGAGTCGTTCGAGCGCACCGACGACTGGGGCGCCGTCGTCGACCTCGTGGAGCACCGCCTCGCCGCCACCGCCGACTCTACCGAGCGCCTCGCCGTGCTCCGGGAGTCCGCCGCCCTCGCCGAGCAGCGCCAGGGCGACGCGCCCCGGGCCCTCGCGCTCCTGGCCCGCGCCCTGCCCCTGGCCGCCGCCGCCGGGGCCGACACCGCCGCGCTGGAGCAGGAGGTCGAGCGCCTCGCGTCGCAGGTGGGCGAGTGGTCCGCCGTGGCCGACGCCTACCGCGCGGCGAGCGCTGCGAGCGCCGAGCCCGAGGCGCACCGCCTCGCGCTGCGACTCGGCGAGATCCTGGAGGAGACCCTCGGCGACGCCGACGGGGCCCTCGAGGCCTTCACCCGCGTGGTGCGGGCCGACCGATCGAGCCTGCGGGCGGCGACGGCGACGGTGCGCGTGGGCGCGGCCTGCGGTCGCTGGGACACCGCCGCCGAGGCCCTGATCGCCACCACCGGCGCGCTCGGCCGCATCGACGCGGGGCTCTCCGACACCTTCGACGCCGCGGTGAACGGCGCCGACGACGCCGCCGGGCGCTGGTCCCTCGCCCTCGCCGCGACCGATGCGCAGATGCACACGACCGCGCTCCCCGACGCCCTGAAGGCCCAGCTGCTCACCTGGGCGGCGGCGCGGCACCAGGCCGGGCGGGGCGACCTCGACGCGGCGGAGTCGTTCCTGGGCCGGGCGGTGGCCCTCGACCGCGGGGACATCTCTCGGCTGGAGCAGTACGCCGCGCTGCTGCGGCGCAGCCCCGGGCGCGCGCTGGTGGAGACCCTGCGCTCGCTGGAGCAGTGCCTCGGCGACGTGCCCGCCTCGCTGGCGGTGCTGCGCGAGGCCGCGGAGGTCGAGCTCGCCGTGGGCGACGACCGGGCGGGCGTCGTCGAGCTGCTGCGCTCGCTGCGCAAGCGGGCGGCGCAGCACTGGAAGGCGGGCGACGAGGGCGCGCGGCCGCACGCGACCTGGGCGATGCGCACGCTGGTCGACCTGCACGCCGCGGGGGCGGAGCACCGGCTCGCGGTGGACGAGCTCATCGGCGCCGCGGCCGAGCTCCCGTTCTCGCAGCCCGAGGCGCGCGCGCTGCGGGCGGCGGCGGCGGAGCGCTCGGCCCGCGACCTGGGCGACTCGGCCGGGGCGATCAAGCTCTACGAGGAGCTGTACCAGGAGGTGCCCAACGACGCGCACATCATCGCGCTGCTCGCGGACCTCTACGACGCCGCGGAGATGCGGGCCGACCTGCTCGCGCTCCGGCGCCACGAGCTGTCGCTCACCGACGACCCCGCGCGCCGCATGCGGCTTCGCATGGACATCGCCCGCAACCAGCGCGCGCTCGGCGACGACGACGGCGCGCTCGCGACCTACCGCGAGAACCTCGACGACGAGCCCGGCCACCCGGAGACCATCGCGGCGGTCACGGCGCTGCTCGACGTGAAGCGCGCGCGCGAGCTGCACGGCATCCTCGCGGCGCAGGCCGCCACCCTCGACGCCGCGGGCTCCGGCGGGGCCGACTCGCTCTGGATGGCCGCCGCGACGGTGGCCGAGCGCGACCTCCACGACGAGGCCGCGGCCATCGACGGCTTCGGCCGCATCGCGGCGCGCGGCGACGACCCGGTGGCCCTCGACGCCCTCGCGCGGCTGTACCTCGCGCGCTCCGAGCCGGCGACCGCGGCGGCCTTCCTCGAGCGCCGCCTCGCGGGCGCCTCCGACGCCGAGCGCCGCCCGGTGGTGGCCGCGCTCTCGCGGGTCTACGTGGCGAGCGGCGAGCCCGAGCGGGCGCGCGCGGTGCTCGAGGCCCAGCTCGCGAGCGGCGGCGACGCGGGCGAGCTGCGCGCCCACCTCGCGGCGCTCTACCGCGAGTCGGGCCGCTGGGAGCCCCTGGCCACGCTGCTCGCCGAGCCCGCCGACGGGCGCGACCCGACGGCGGCCGACCTGCGCGAGGCCGCGGAGATCCTGCACCAGCGCCTCGGGGCCCCGGAGCGCGCGGTGCCCGTGCTGGAGTCCGCCATGGCGGCCTCGCCGGAAGACCGCGGGCTGCGCATCGCCCTCGCCAACGCCCTGCGCGCCGCCGGGCGGCTCGACGAGGCGCGGGCCATCCTCGCCGCCCTGCTCGAGGCCTACGGCCGGCAGCGCCCGCCGGAGCGCGCCCACGCCCACCACCAGCTCGCGCTCATCGCCCGCGCCGGGGGAGACCTCCCCGAGGCGCTCGCGCAGCTCGACCTCGCGTCGAGCATCGACATGGGGCACCCCGGGGTGTTCCGGCTGCTGGGCGAGCTGGCCCGCGAGGCCGGTCAGCTCGACCGCGCGGAGCGGGCCTACCGCGCGCTGCTGCTCATCGTGCGGCGCCAGACCGTGGCCGCGGACGACCTCCCGCGCCCCGCCGAGGTGCTGCTCGAGCTCTTCCGCATCGCGCGCGACCTCGGCCAGCACGACCGCGCCGCCGAGACCCTGGAGACCGCCTTCGAGGTGGCCGCGCGCTCCGAGCCCGACGCGCTGCGCTTCGAGGCCGCGCTCCGGTCCGCGGGCGAGCACGAGGTGCTGCTCCGTGCCCTGCGCGCCCGACTGGAGCGCGAGCGCGAGCCCGCCGCCCGGGCCGCCGCGCTGGCCGACACCGCCGCGCTGCTCGACGAGCACCTCGGCCGGCCCGCCGAGGCCCTCGACGCGCTCCTCGAGGCCCTGGCGCTGCGCCCGCTCGATGCGTCCCTGCATGACGCCGCCCTCCGGGTGGCGCGGGCGACGGGCCAGGTGGCCCGCTACGAGTCCACGCTGCGCGCGGCCCTGGAGGGCGAGCGCGCGGGGGCCATCCCCTCCACGCAGGGCTCGCTCTCGCTGCGCCTGGCCGACGTGTACGCCCGCGACCTCGACGACCCGCGGGGCGCCGTCGGGCTCTTCAACGAGGCGGCGGCGCAGGGCGACGACGCCATCCAGGTGGCGGCGTGGTGGGGGCTCGACCGGGCGCTCGCGGCGCTCGACGACACCGCCGGGCGCGTCGAGGTGCTGCGCAAGCTGACGGCCTTCGAGGGCCACGCCGCGCGGGCCTCGGCCTGGAACCTCGCCGCCCTCCTCCTCGCCTCCGCCGACGAGGGCGACGTGGAGGAGGGCCTCACCTGGATCGCGTGGGTCCAGGAGCGCTCGCCCGACCTGGCGCGCGCGGCGCGGCTCCTCCAGTCGACCTCCGCGGCGTGGCCCGAGCGCCTCTCGGTGCTCGACCTCTACGAGCGGGTGGCCCGCGAGGCGAGCGACGACACTGCGCTGCTCGACGTGCTGGAGCGCCGCGCGGCCTCGCCCGAGGCGACGTGGGAGACCCTGCACCAGGCTGTGGAGCTCGCGCTCGCGCTGCGGGCCGGCGAGCGCGCCGAGGCGCTGCTGCGGCGGGCGATCGCGCTCGGCGAGGCCCGCGACGAGGCCCGCGAGGCGGGCTGGGCGATGGTGGCCCTGGCGCAGCAGCGGGAGACCGCGGGCGACCCGGCGGAGGCCGTGCGCTGGCTGCGCGCGGCGGCGGCGCAGGCCGAGGAGGCCGAGGCGATGGCCTTGGAGCTGCGCGTGGCGGCGCTGGCGGCGGGGCCCCTCGACGACCTCGCGCTGGCGGCGAGCACCTACGCGGGGCTGCACGCGCGCGACCCGGGCAACCGGGCGGTGTGGGAGCCGCTGTTGACGGTGTACCGGCGGCTCGGGGACGAGGCAAAGCTGGAGGCCCTCATCGAGGAGTCGGTCTCCAACGTGTTCGACCCGGCGGACCGCAAGCACCTGCGGATGGAGCGCGCGCGCATCCTGCTGGCGCGGCCGGGCGGCGAGGAGGCTGCGATCGAGTCGCTCCGGGCGCTGCTCGACGAGGACCCGGACGACACCGCGGCGACGACCCTGCTGGCCGACCTCTACGAGCGCGGCGGGCGGAACGAAGACCTGGCGGAGCTTCTGTTCGCGCGCTTCGACAGCGCCCGCGACCGGGCCGACGCGGAGGGCACGCGGGTGCTGGGGCTCCGGCTCTCGGCGCTGCGCGCGGCGGCGGGCCGGCGCGACCAGGCGGTGGACGTGATGCGCAGCGCGTTGGAGGTGCTGCCCGACGACCCCGAGCTGCTCGCGACGATGCACGGGCTGCTGACGGCCGACGACCCGGCGGACGAGCGCGCGGCGGTGATGGAGCGGCTGTTGACCCGGCGCGAGGGCGCGGAGGCGGCGGCGCTGGCGATGCAGCTGGCGATGCTGCGCGAGCAGATGGGCGACGCGCCGGGCGTCGAGCGCGCGCTCGAGGCGGGCTTCGCGGCGGCGCCGGGGGACGAGGTGATCCGCGGGCACCTGGAGGCGCGGTACGCGACGCGGGGCGACCACGGGGCGCTGGCGTCGGTGCGCGAGCGCTACGGGCGGCAGCTGGCGGACGGCGGGCGGCGGGCGGCGGCGCTGCGCGACGCGGCGGTGATGCACCGCGACGCGCTGGGCGACCCGGCGCGGGCGGCGGCGCTGCTGCGCGAGGCGCGGGCGGACGACCCGGAGAACCTCGCGCTGCTGGCGGAGTACGCGCGCACGCTGACGGCGGCGGGCGACGGCGGGGCGGCGATCGAGGCGGTGGGCGAGGCGCTGGCGCGGGGCGTCGGCGGCGAGGCCATGACGGCGCCGCTGCTGCGGCTGCGGGCCGAGCTGCGGGGCGCGGCGGGCGACGGCGCGGGGGCCGTGGAGGACCTCGAGGCGGCGTACCTGCGGGTGGGCGACGTGCTGGCCGGGGAGTTCGCGGCGGCGCTCGACCGGCGGCGGGGGACGGCGATGGCGGAGGGCGACACGGCCGCGGCGCGGGCGGCGCTGCTGCGGCTGACCGAGGTGCTCCCGACCCTCGGGCGCGTGGACGAAGGCACCGCCCTGCTGGCGGAGTGGGTGGCGGGGCAGCCCGACGACCTGGACGCGCTGCGGCGGCTGGCGGCGCTGCACGCCGCGGCGGGGCGCTGGGACGACGCCGCGGTGGGCTTCCACCGGCTGGTGTCGCTGGAGCAGGGGGCGGCGCGGGCCGACGCGGCGGTGGCCCTTGCCGACGCGTGCGCGGCCGCGGGCCGGCCGACGGACGCGCGCGACGGGCTCCAGCGGGCCTACGAGGCCGACCTGGGCAACGCGGTGCTGCGCGACCGGCTGCGGCAGCTCTACGAGGCCCTCGGGCTCTTCCACGAGGCCGCGAAGCTCTGGACCGACGCGGCCGAGCGCAGCGCCGACGAGGGCGAGCGCTTCGAGGCCTTCCGCCGGGCGGGCGAGGTGATGCTCGACAACGCCGCCGAGCCCGCGCTGGCCATCGATCCGCTGGAGCGCGCCCACGCGCTGCGCCCGGCCGAGCACGACGTGACCGTGCTGCTCGTCGACGCGTACACGGCGTCGCAGCGGCTGGAGGACGCCTCCGCGCTCCTCAACACCGGCATCGCGGCGCACAAGAACCGCCGCTCCAAGGAGCTCGCGACGCTCCAGCACCGCATGGGGCGTCTCGCCTACGCGGCGGGCGACCACGCGGTGGAGATGGCCTGGCTCAACGCCGCCCTCGACACCGACCCCCAGAACGGCCAGGTGGCCGCCGAGCTCGCCGACGTGGCCATGGAGCAGGCCAACTTCGACATCGCCCAGAAGGCCCTGCGCGCCATCGCCCTCATGAAGAACCCCGCGCCCATGAGCCGCGCGATGGCCTTCCTGCGCCAGGGCATGATCGCCCGCAGCCAGGGGGACGCGAAGAAGGCCGTCTTCCTCGCCCGCAAGGCCCTCTCCGAAGACGCCACCCTGGAGGAGGCCCGCGCCTTCCTCCGCGAGATCGGCGCCGAGTAGGCCTTCTCCTTCCGCGAAGGGGCGGCGACGGGTGCTCCCCTCGATCGGCGAGGCCGGTGATCGCAGGCGTGGTCGGGTGCTCCCTCGACGCCTCCCTCTCACCGCCGCGCGGCGGTCACCTTCCAGAGCAGGTTTTCCGCGGTCACGGCGACCCCTTCGCGGCGCAGCGCCGAGGCCCCGTCGAGCCACTGCCGCGCCACCTCCGCGAGCTCGCCCGCCCCCAGCAGCCGCAGCTCCACGGCGTTGAGCAGCGCCAGCACCCGGTTGGCGTCCACCAGCAGGTGGTGCCGCCGCGGGTCGAAGGCCTGGCTCGCCGCCCTCATCAGCGGGTCCTCCGCGGCCTCGTCGAGCGCGTCCGTCGCCACCGCCGCGGGCCTCGCGGCCACAGCGCGCGCAGGCTCCCCCGAAGCAACGTCGTCCCCGCCGCGCAGCCACTCCACCGACACCCCGAGCGCGCCCGCGAGGGCGTCCTGCGTCGGCTGCATCAGCCCCCGGATGCGACCGTTCTCCAGGCGCGAGATGGCCTCCTGGGAGAGCCCGCTGCGCGTGGCGAGGTCGGCCTGCGTGAGCCCCAGCGCAAGCCGCCGCTCGCGAACCCTCGCACCCTCGATGCCCCCCGTCCCCCGCGCCGTCGTCATGCTGGGGGCCGACCCTGCATGATCGACCTGCATCATGCAACGCGGGTGAGGGTCCAGTCGTAGGCGCCCCAGGCCACGGTGAGCCCGGCGCGCTCGCGGGCGATGCGCTCGCCCTCCTCGTGGTGCCCGCGTAGCAGCTCGAACACCCCCGCCACGCCGCCGAAGTCGTCGAGGTAGAGCCGGCAGAGGCGCGGCAGGGTGATCACCCGGGCGCCCCAGTCCACGGCGGTCTCCTGCGCGAGGTACGAGCGCGCGGCGAGGTCGAGCCGGGCGTCGAGGTCGGCGGCGGCGTAGGCCCGCACGGGCGGGCACGAGCGCGCGCCGCAGTGCAGTGCGAAGTGCACCCGCGGGTCGAAGGTGCTCGGCGCCGACGCGAGCCGGGGGTCGCCCGCGCGCAGCGGGCGCATCGGCAGCGGCGGCCCCGGGCGGTTGGCCCGCAGCAGCCCGTGCTCGATCGTATGCAACGTGTACCTCCGGCCGCCGACCTCGTAGGCCGCGACGAAGAAGAGCCACGGGTGCCAGAGCAGGCTGCCGCCGAGGCCGTAGCCCGCGAGGGCGTGGCGCAGGAGGGCGTTGTAGAGGTTGATCCAGAACGCGGTGCGGGCGGCGTCGGAGGCGAGCGCGGCGACGGAGGTGGCGCGCAGGGCGCCGGCGAGGCCGGGCAGGTCGCGGCCGTCGGCGCGGGCGCTGGCGAGCACGGCCTGCGAGAGCGAGACGGCGTCGCCGCGCCAGGGCAGGGCGCGCGTCGTCGGGGGGTTGAGGGTGAACGAGGGCATCGGGTGGGCGTTCTGTCGCCGGCGACCCTACGCCCCAAGCGCGCGCGCGGCGTCGGCTCCAGGCGTCATCGGCGGAGGCGCGCGGCGGAGCCGACCTCGCGCGCGGTGACGTGGAGGTCGTCGCCGCAGCGGAGGAGTTCGTAGTGTTGCATCGGCGTCACGGCGGGGCCGGCGAGCACGGCGCCGTGACCGTCGAAGCTCGAACCGTGACACCCGCACACGGAGACGCCGCGGGTGTCGGGTCGGTCGACCACGCACCCTCGGTGCGTGCACCTCGCCGAGAAGACGAACAGCCCGGCCTCGTCGTGCCCCACGATCAGGGCGTTGGGCAGCACGAGCTGCCAGGCGCCGAGCGGGAACTCCGTCAGCGCGCCGAGCCTCACCGCGTCGGCCGGGCACGCTGGCGCGTCGAGGGCGGCGAGGTCTCCGGGCGGTGGGGCGTCGGGTCGATCCTCGCCGGGGGCGCCGACGTCCGCCGCGCTCGCGTCGGGTTCGCCGCCTTCGTCCGCGGCGACGTCCAGCACCCGCGCGTCGGGGCCCGGGGCGTCGGGACTGCGCGCGTCGCCGCCGCTCGCGTCGGGCTCATCGGCGACGACGTCGCGCGGGGCGACGGAGACCTCCGCCGCGCTCGCCGTCGCGTCGAGATCGCCCGGCGAGGCGTCGTAGGTGCCAGGTCGCGCCGCGGGGCCGCACGCGACACCCACGGACGCGATGCCGAGCAGCAGCACCCTGCGACGAGAGGGTTCAACCTGGATGACCGGTAGAGAACGCCCGATGGACATGTTGCGGTCGACCGTAACAGAGGGCCTCGCACAAGGTGAGTGAACCGCAGTGTCGGCATGACCGAGCTGACGCATCCGCCGACGCCGCGGCCGCATCACAGCACCCATGCGCTCCGCGTCGCGGGGCGGGCCCATGAACTCCCGCCGGGCATCACCGCCTGCTTCGTCGTCATCGTAGCGGCGTGGCCCTTCCTCATCCCCTGGCGGGCGCTGTTCGCGCCGTAGCCCCGAGCGCCCGCGCCGCGCGGATGCGCTGGCGGCGCATCCCGCCCCCCCCCCATAGGCGTTAACCGTCGATCGCCCGCCGTGCCCGCTGGCCGGGGGTGGGGGCTCGACGTGACGGTAGATTCACCGGGAAACCATGTGCGCCCTTAAGGTGAATCCCGGATTCCTGTTCAGTGCGCGGCGACGGGCGCGGTGACACCTAAGGACGCACCGAAGCACGACTTGAGCGTTTGCGCCCGATCCGTCGAGCCGATCCCGCGAGCGCCCCCGCAGCGAGCGACCAAGGCATAGCCTTGCTACGCCGCGGGAGTCGAGCGAGGAGGTAAGCCGCGGGTCGGCCGACGGGCGGGATGCAAACGCTCAAGTCGTTCTTCGGTGCGTTCTCACTCCGACTCCCAGATCGGCGCCCCGGATTCGGGGTCGAGGGTGGTGACCCACGCGTCCAGCCAGTCTCCCCCGCCCCGGGGCCCCGCCCCGGTCCCCACCGCAACCGATCGCCGCCACCCTCGGGGGTGGTCGACAACCGGTCGCCGTCCGTTCTCCGCTACCCCTCGCCGTCGCCCGCCACCGGTTTCACCGGATCCGCTGCCGCCTCCGCGGGCCTCCGCGCCAGCGCGCGCGCGTCGGCCCTCGCCTCGGCGTCGGTCAGCCCGCCGAGCAGCGCCCGGCGCTCGTCGCCCGCCAGCGACGCTGCCCCGTTGGATTTCCTATGGGCCGAGGGCGCGGAGGTCGCACCGCCGACGGCTCGCCCACCACCACGTCACGCCGCCTTGACACCCTTCTAGGACCCGTAGTTAGTGCCGCGACCTACATGCAATCCAATCTCCGATCGCTCGTGGGGACCGAGTTCGGTGACTATCGGCTGACCGCCATCCTGGGGGAGGGCGGCATGGCGGTGGTCTTCCGCGGAGAGAGCGTCGTGCACCGCTCCATCGTGCGGGCCATCAAGGTCATCCGGCCGGAGTTCGCGGCCGTGCCCGAGTTTGCGACCCGCTTCGGCGACGAGGCCGGGATGCTGTTCAAGCTCCGGCACCCCAACATCGTCGACTTCCACGGCGTGCGCCGCGCCGCCCACGCGCACGGCACCCTCCTCGCCATGGAGCTCGAACTGCTCGAAGGCCACTCGCTCGACACCCTGCTCAAGCAGTCTGCCGGGCGCGCCTTCCCCGTGCGGCAGGCGATCGAGATCATGCTGCAGGCGTCGCGCGGGGTCGCGCACGCGCACTCGCTGGGCGTCGTGCACCGCGACCTGAAGCCCGGCAACGTCTTCGTGCTCGCCGACGGCCGCACCAAGGTCGTCGACTTCGGCATCGCCAAGGCCTTCGACGACGCCGACCGGACCACCGGCATGACCCGAACGGGCACCGTCCCTGGCACCCCGGCGTACATGGCGCCGGAGGTCTGCAACGGGGCGCTCCCGGACGCCGCCGCCGACGTCTATGCGCTGGGGCTCACCCTGCTGGAGATGCTGCTCGGGCACCACCCCTACAACCCGCCCGGGCAGAACCCGAAGTCCTCCACCCAGATGATGATGGCCCAGGTCGCCCACGCGCTGCCCGTGGTCACCAGCCGACGGCAGGACATCCCGTCGAAGATCGCCGAGGCCGTCGAACGCGCGACCCACAAGCAGGTCGCGCTTCGTTACCGAGACGCCGGTGAGCTCGCCGCCGCCCTGGAGCGTGCCCTCGCCGACCTCGGTGGCGCCCCCGCCGGTGCCGCGCCGTCCGCGTCGATGGAGGAGGCGCCGCTCTCGACCTCGATGGCGATCCCAACGCTGGGCGCCAGCCCGGCCTCCGCGCCGCCCGCCAACCCCGCGAACGTTCACACCGAGTTTGCCGTCCCCACGATGCAGCGGGCGGCGACCACCGAACCCCTCGCGCTGCGGCTCGCTGACACGGCCAAGGGCTCGAAGCTCGCTCCGTACAAGATCGTGTTGGGTGCTGGCGTCTCGGCGGTGGTCCTGTTGATCGTCGCGGTTGCGATGCGCGGGGGGCCCACGCCATCGCGCCCCGACGCGGGCGCCGTCGGCGACGGTGGGCAAGCCATCGCGGCCGAGGCGTCGGTTGCAACCGAGACGCCCGCCGCGCAACCCCGGGTGCTCAACCGCTGGGTGACGATTCACGTGCCGTCGTCGGCCCTTCGCCTGGGGGTCTCGCAAGACAACCTGCCCGAGACCGTGACCGGCTTTCGGCCGCGGCGGAGCATCGAGTCCCCCGCTGCCGACTACGCGATCCAGCAGCACGAGGTCACGTGGGAGGAGTTTGCCCCCTGGCAGGCGCACAACCCCGCGGCCGTGGTGAATGCCCCGGCGACGTTGCCCGCCGATCCGGCGCAGCGCGCGCGGCTGCCCGTGACAGGCGCCGCGTGGGAAACCGCGCACCAGTACTGTCGCTCGCTCGGCGGGGCGCTGCCCACGGAGGAGCAGTGGGAGTTCGCCGCGCGGGGAGAGCAACTGCGGCCGCAGCCCTGGGGCACCGAGGGCATCGACCTGGTGCGCACGTACGTCTACCAGGGGCCACAGGCCACCGTCGCGGAGGTCATGAGCCACGAGCAGGACGCGACGCCCGGATCCGACGAGACCATCCTCTACGACATGCTCGGCAACGCCCAGGAGTGGACCACCAACCTGTACCGCCTCGACGCGCCCGCCCCCGCCCCCGCCGAGGCGTGGGTGCAGGCCGGCGGCGTGACGTTCCGGTCGGTGCGCGGTCTTCCTCTGGCCGAAGCGCCGCCTGCCGTGCTGCCCTCGCAAGGCGCGGCGGCGCGTGGCGCACTCTGCGCGACGGGGCCGTGCCCGCCCGTGGGCGATGGACTCCGCACGGTGGGTTTTCGCTGCGCGCGTGTGGCGCGATAGACGGTGCTTCTCGGTCGCGGGGCCGAGGGGTCTCTTCAAGCCTGCAACAGCGTCGGAGCAGAAGTGATGACAGCGGTTCGGAACGGTCTTCTGGCGGGTGCGACGGTGGTGCTGATCGCCTCGGTCGCGTGGGCGCAGCACCGTCCTCCGTGTCGCGGCGGAGAGCGCCTGACGGCGACGGGTTGGTGCGAGGGTGGTGCGCCCGCGGCGCCGCCGACGGGCGGTGGGCGTCCTCGGCGTGGGCACGGCGGCCGTCCGGTGTCTCGCGGCCCTGAAGGACCCTGCCCACCGGAGATGGTCTATGTGCCGGGCGCGGTCGTGGGGGGTCTGCGCATCGAGGCGTTCTGCCTCGACCGGACGGAGGTGACGACGGAGGCGTACGGCGGGTGTTCTTCGTGCAGCGCTCCAAACACCGGCGATGCTTGCAACTGGGGTGTGGCGGGTCGCAACCGTCACCCGATCAACTGCGTGGACTCGAATCAAGCGGTGGCATTTTGCGCGTCCCGCGACGCTCGATTGCCAACCGAGTCGGAGTGGTCGCTTGCGGCGACCGGGACGGAAGGTGGGGAGTACCCCTGGGGCAGCGCGGAACCGTCGAATCAGCTGTGTTGGAGCGGCGTTGAAAATGGGGCCAGGGCACCCCGACGCATCGGATAGAAGGCCCTCGGCCCGGTGGAGCCGCCGATGACTCGGAGGACCCCACCGGGCGTGGATTCCACCTGGCGTCCCTGCGGGGTGGTCTCCGGGCGATCTCTACCCGGTGGCCATCGCCACCGTGTAGCCCCCGGGCGGGGGGAGGCGTTGCACAGACCCCGTGAGCCGTGACCCACGAGGCAGCGGGCGTACCTCTCGCGCGCGCAACGAAAACCGAGGTTGTTGTTCCTGTTCGCGGGCGCGTTCGTGTTGCGGGCAGCCGCGCGGACCCTGGCGGCATCGTGGTTGTTCCACGCGCCGCCACGGTTGACGCGGTGTACCCGGGGCGAGGCGGACCCTACCGGACGGACGCGTCCTCGGTCGAGTTCTCGTCGGGTTCGTACAGCAGCCGCAGCCGGTGCAGCGTGCGCTCCTTCAAGCGCCAGGTGTCGGCGTGATCCCAGTGGGCGAACACCGACCGCAAGCCCGCCTGAAAGTCCTCCGTCACGCCACCCGCGATGCGCAGCTGCTCGCGCATCCGGCCCTCGGCGCGACGCACGGTGCTCCGTCGCACCCGCACATGGTCGGGCATGATCCGAAAGCCCACGAAGCCGACCCCCGCCGCGGTGGGCTGCACGCTCCACGGATGCAGCCGCAGCCGCAGTCCGTGGCAGGCGGTCTCGACCTCCCGGGCAAGCGCTGTCAGCGCCGCGCGGTCGTCGTGGAGGAGCAGCATGTCGTCCATGTATCGGAGGTATGGGCGGTGCCGGAGGCGGTCCTTCACGAGGTGATCGATCGGGTCGAGGTATCGGTTGGCCCAGAGCTGCGACGTAAGGTTGCCCAGCGGGAGACCCACCCGCCGACCGCTCGCGGCGAAGAGGTCGTCGCCCGGGACGTGCTGTCCGCCGACCGTCCCCGCGGCGTCGAGGATGCGGGAGCACAGCGCGCGAATGGGCTCCTCGGGGACATCGCGCGCGAGGTGCTCGCGGACGACGGCGTGGTCGATGGTGGGGAAGTACCGCGCGACGTCGAGGCGCACCCACCAGCCGTAGGTGCGGGCCCAGGCGCGGGCGAGTCGGAGGGCGGCGTGGGACCCCTGGCCCACGCGGCACGCGAAGGAGTGCGTGATGAGCCGCCGCTCGATGCGAGGCGCGAGGCCCACACAGAGCGCCTGATGCACGACCCGATCGCGGAAGGGGGGAATCGAAATCACCCGCGGCTTCGGGTCGCGGAGGTGAACGATGCGCGGCGCGGCGGGCCTCCACACGTCGGCGAGGAGATCGGCGTGCAGGTCGAGCAGCTCGCGCTCCAGGGTGAGCTTGAAGCGCGCCACGGCGGGGCGGAGGCGCTTCTCCCGCGCGGCGCGGCGAGCGGCGCGCCAGAGCGCGCGGAAGGAAAAGAGTTCGGACGGGTCGAGCGGGGGCGTCACGCGGGACGACGGGCGCGGGCCGGGCGGAGCCAACCGCCGATCATGCGACCGACGGACTCGAGCTGCGTGGCGGCGTGCTCATAGGGACCCGCGGCGAGGTAGCGGCGCTCGAAGGCGCCGCGGAGAAGCAGACGGAGGAAGGCCACGCGGTGGTTGGCTTCGCGGAGGAGCGCGGCGAACGCCGGGTCGGCGCGGGCCACGAAGGCGGCGCGGGTGAGGTGGTCGAGGAGCGTGAGGACGCCATCGAGGACGCGGGCGCCGAGGGCCGGGCGCGAATGCGCCGGCCAGTCGACGACCCGGGCGTCGAGCCATAGCCAGAGGGCGTAGGTGGCCTCGACGGCGGCGGAAGGAGTCGGCTGAGGAGCGCGCGGGGACATCGGGCGGCGAGTATAGAGACGGCCGGAGCGCCCTTACCCCATTTCAAACGGCGCTCGCTTCGCTCGCGTTGGGACCATGCTCGTGGTGAAGGACACCGTGGCCGATCGAATCGCTCAGCACTCGTTGGGTAAGGGGGAGAAGCAATAAGGGAGAAGCATTAAAGGGCCCCGCGCGCGCAACGAAAACCGAGGCAGTTGTGCCTGTTCGCGGGCGCGGCCGTGTCGCGGGCAGCCGCGCGGACCCAGGCGGCAACGTGGGTGAACCACGCGCCGCCACGGTAGACGCGGTCTGCTCCCTCCGCGGTCGAGGTCCATTCCCACACGTTGCCGCTCATGTCCTCAGCCCCGTAGGGCGACCGACCGGCCGGGAACGACCCGACTGCGCACGTCCCGCTCCGAGGGTTCACGCCGCTCCAACACAGCTGATTCGACGGTTCGGCGCTGCCCCAGGGGTACGTCCGACCGTCCGTGCCTTGCGCCGCGAACTGCCACTCCCACTCCGTCGGAAGACGGGCCGTACGCCACTCACAGAAACGCGTCGCGTTCGTCTGGTCGACGCAGTTCATCGGGTGATCGTCGACGCCCGTCCGGCCCAGGTTGCAGGCCGCCGCTGCCTGCTCCTGACCGAGCCAGAACCCGGTCCGCTGATCGGCGCACGCTCCCGCGTCCACGCACCCGCGATAGGCCGCCACGGTCACCTCGGTCCGGTCCAGGCAGAACCCCTCGACGCCGTGCCCGTCGACCGTCCCGCCCGGCACGTACACCAACCCCTCCGGGCACGGATAGGCCGCCACGGTCACCTCGGTCCGGTCCAGGCAGAACCCCTCGACGCCGTGCCCGTCGACCGTCCCGCCCGGCACGTACACCAACCCCTCCGGGCACGAC
>Ga0247843_1005658_pt1 | contig 17155 bp, 11 predicted proteins | sample LaCruzMarch2017__FD_192420 | JGI IMG/M metagenome (GOLD analysis project Ga0247843, IMG submission 192420) | Freshwater microbial communities from meromictic Lake La Cruz, Castile-La Mancha, Spain - LaCruzMarch2017_8m | ecosystem: Environmental > Aquatic > Freshwater > Lake | place: Spain... | reverse complement strand
TTCTCAAGAAAACAAAGAAAGGGGTAATGGGCCCGTGACGTCAAAAGAAAGGGGGAATGGGCCCGTGTCGTCACCAACAGAGGGGGGGTCCGGGGGGGCATCCCCCCCGGCATTCACACGTACCACCCTCACCTCCAAAAGCCCGAGCGAAGCAGTTTTCATGAAAACCAAAAAGCGGGTAATAGATGAACCTTCCCCATAACGAGAACAAAACAAAAAGCTAAAATTAAGTGAACTATGATGTATGAATAAAGGTATTCTTTTGATTCCTTCAACAATCGCAGTTGTCTCAAGCGGCAAGTGTCACATTTCCTATGCTTATCTCCCTTGCCTCAATCTATCACATCAACGAGGAAATCGAAAATATCCGTCCTCTGTATCGCCTCCTTCACATCCTCCTTCAGTAAGGTTTTCCTTTTATTATTCTCACTGTAATTCCAGCTCCTAAGCGTCATCTCCAATATGAACATTTCACACGCCTTCGCGAACAAAACCGGTGCCTCAGCACTAATCATTCGTACGTCCTCATCGCTCTTCATTATGCGTTTGATCCGTGCCAGTGGGAGATCATTGTGGTTCTTAAAGTCCTGCTCTGTTTGAACCTTTTCACTACCGAGTGTACGCATCTCCTGCAATTGTCCGGCCCAGAATTCAGTCAGTGTGGCCTCCATCTTTGCGAGGAATTCAGGACTCTTTGCATCCATGACCGGCATGCCGTCATCCTCATACCCACCCTCTCCAATCCGTTGAACGAATGTTAGTCCCGCCGATGGCCCCGATGTAATGGGGACCAATGGCACAGTGGAGGCTACTGGAGCTGGTCGTTTCATACCCACCGATTGTGGTACAGACGAACGAATCGACGACGCAGAAGGGGCTGGTGCCTTCGTCTTCTCCGTTTCCTTGAATATTCCCGCAGCGATTTGTGCCTGTGTATGTGCATGTACCAACGCCTGCGCCTGTAACTGAATCTGATTCTGTATCTGTTGGGGGGTCGGTTCTCCTCCCGGCTTAGTACCAGCTGCTGCCCCGCTAGATCCTACGAGTGCCGTCTGTGGCCGTGCGTTGACTATCGCACGGGCTTGAATCTGTGACAACGCATCAATTTGGGCCGCGTTCATTGGCACAAGTCCTCCTCCACGATTCTTCGCGGCAGCGACGACTGCCTGGGCCTGAGCGGCTGCCTGGACCATCGCCTGTGCTTGCGCCTGTTACATGAAAGTGTGTGTTGGCGACAGGGATATTGGTGGGAAAAATAATTCAAGGAACCAAATGACGACCCTCCTCTGCAACTCTAAAACACGCACCTGGATCATTTCTGGTGTAATATTTGCCTGCTTTCCCCTTGACGCCGCAGCCTGGAGTTGTGCCTGCAGCTGATTTTGGAGCTGGGTTTGAATCTGTTGTTGAAGTGCTCGTTGTTGAGGAGTTGGCTTCGCGGCGGCAACCGGAGCAGCCGCAGCTGCCTCCACTGTTGATATCGTCGCGGCATCGTCAACCGGAGACCCAATGATTGGGTTCGGCACTGGTTGATTGCTCATAGCCGCCTCGTGGTGGGTCTTCTTACCCCTTTTTCGTTACTTTCACTTGTGTTCCCGCTCAATTCCTATCGTAATCGCTGCTCATCTTCGCACTCGTGCATACCTACAGGTACGGCTTGTGGCTTTTGGTCGAAGTTCTATGTACGAGCGCCATGGCATCGTCTTCCTCAATAAGGTTGGCATTGACCTCCTCATCGATGAAATGGGCCGTCGGGGGTTGGAGTTTCTTTATTGCCGAGAACTGTATATTAAGCGAGAATCGTCAACATCTTATTTCTCAACTCGGTGATGATGGATATCATGCAGCGTACGGTACATTGTCGACTGCTGCCATGGGCAGTGCATTCTATGGCTACTTCCGTCATGTACGGAATGCTGCTCCGTTATTGTGGACTGGATCGGTAGCACCGCTAAGTTCGAAACTATTGGGATTTGTCTTTCTTTCAGTGGGATTAGGAATGGCAAGTCAGATACCTCCCAAGGTACAAATACCGGTGCATTATGCCGGAGGTGATGATGCACCACCGCTGCATTCATCAACAGTGCCCGTGGCAAATGGAAGTGGAGAAGGTGGGGCGGGCTGGAAGGTGAGATGTCCATTTGACTTCACTGACAAAAAAGACACCGGTGATGGTCACATTGTGCATGGATTGGAGAGGATAACACGTCATCCAGGCCTTTGGTCACTTGGTTTCATGGGGCTCGGGAGCGCATGTCTCGTACCATCATTGCCGCAGAAGGCATGGCTTGCAATGCCTATGCTGGTAGCACTTATTGGTGGAGAGCATACTGACTCGAGATATCGCAGGGGTATGGGCGGGTTGTTAACGGACGAATATGACCGTGCGACGAGTAACATTCCTTTTTTGGCTCTGCTATCTGGAACACAAGGGAATGTGGGTGCTGTGTTGCATGAGTTTGTCAGGGAAGTCAAACCGTTAAATGCAGCAATTGCTGTGGGATTGTCAGGTTTGTGGGTATTGACAAAAGGGAGGGGTGTAAAGATACGTTGAAGAGTTTGGGCTATTCTATTTAGCAAGAGTTGGTATTTCCGAAGATACATACTCCTAACAAAATTCAGGTAGTGTGTCTGTTGATAATTCAGACATGTACAAATAAGATAGATCTATAATTTGGATTCATGACAATTGGTTATCACCACAAAGGCTGTATGTGACTGAAGAAGGAAGTGAGTAACCATGCTTTTGTTTTGTATTTGAGGCATCAAACGTCTTCTGTTGGATCATAATTTACTTGGAATATACAGAAGAGTTGCGTTGTCAGTGTAGCACTCTAATCTAAAAGGGGAGGGGGTCAGCAGTCAGCAACAGATTAGCGTAGAAGTTATACTGTGTAGATTTTCTGCGTGTATCATACTTATTATACATGTACTGGTTGAGATATCACCCCTATATGTGCCAGTCACAATAGAAATGAGTATGGTAGTAGTCCTCTACCTGTGATTCCTGGCCTCAACCATGCCTTGGCCATGGTCATGATGGTCCAGTGTGTGAACACAAATTTGATCAGAGTGCAATTGGATCATTATGGCTGCCAACAGACATAAGACAGCCATAGATGTGCTGAAACACATTATTTATGTATGGCGAGGACCTGATATGAGTATGAAGTGGGTGGGAAGACTCTATCATAACCTACAGCATGATACAAGTCAGAGTCCAAGACAATCCCCTACTCCACTGTGGCTGTGAGACCTACCATATATCTGGTTGGGGTTGCATCTTATGGCCACTAGCCACAATAGAAGATGCTGAAACACATCATTTATGTATGGCGAGGACCTGATGTGAGTATAAAGTGGGTGGGAAGACTCAATCTAACATACAGCATGATACATGTCAGAGTCCAAGAGAATCTCCTACTCTTTTTTGACTGTGAGGTTTTCTGTGATACAAAGATGCGATGTATGGCATTCAAATGTATTTGCTATAAATTATAGGTTTCATCTTATTTATCTATCCATCAGCTTTGTCCTGAAGCAGGTGGGGTGGATCTTGAGTTAATTGCCTGTTAAGATGTAAAGTCAACTTTATCTAATAACGAGTCAAATTATGAACTGCATCAACATCCATTAAACTTGACAAATATAGCAAATGAATATATATGGATGCTTTGGCACACAGTCACATCATGGAAGGATCACATTCATGACATAACATTGTTCACAACTGATCACGCTTTACAAGGAAGTCTCAGACACCCTGTCCATCCCATGTTGAATTGTAGGTAGCCATTATACTCAAAACAATTGTTGAGATATTAACTATAAAACCATCAGCTCTCTTCATTATTGTTATCAGAGCTACCACCACCACCACCACCACTACCCAATACTGCCGCCGCATCGGCCTCTTCTTGTTTCTTACAGACACTAGCAGCATATTGATCAGATACTTTGCACTGCACACCAACATAGTTTGTTATATCCCCCCCAGCATCTCGTAGTGCGGCAATAAAGAATTGATTCCAAAACGTCGTCCCATCGACACGATAATTCAGCAAACACACGCTCATATCTGAACCCTCCTCGATGGCATTACGGATCTTTTGGACAGCCGTTGGATCAGTCTCAGGACCTTGAAGGAATCGACAGTTCCGACCAAGGACCTGATTCAGTGTATATCCAGTAAGATTCAAAAAGCCTTGTGTGGCATAGACAATGGGATTATCAGGTAAACTCGGATCGGTCACGACAAAGTTTTGTTGAGCAGTTTGTAGTGCCTTAATAAATGAAAAGTCTGGATCATCCAATACTTTATTGGCATCCCCGTCATTATTGGCAATAAGACCCCCTCCGGCATTGTTGGCAGCATCAGCCAATGCCTGTTCACTAAGTACGGCATCGGCTTCTTCATCTCCCAGATGACTACGAATTGCATTCTTGAGTTTATCATTCTCTTCCTTTAGTAATGATACACTTTGTTGTAACGATTCGAGGAGAAACTTTTTTCGAATACGTGAACGTTTCGCATGTTCACGATTGCGCTCTTTGACAAGTTTGCTAGAATAGATTTTGGTGAGAGAGAGGAAGAGATCATAAGCTGGAAACATATCCAGTAAAGAAAAAAGAATGAGCGACTATAACAAGAAAATTTCTCTCACCTTCTATCTTGACTTGTCTCTTTTTTCGTCCCCCCAACAGCGACGGCAGATGCAGCACCCCTTGCTGGATTTGTACCGCCCACTGCGGCCAAAGATGCACTGTTACTACCCATCATTGGGGCCTGTGTCTCGCCACCACTCGCCTGTACGAATGCATATTGCAAATGATGTGGACGTTGAGGAGCCTGAACTAATGGTGCCGCAGGTGGTGGTACACCCGTGCCCATTACTGTCGCAGTAGCATTTGGTTCATGTAGGCCCGTCGTTACGATGCCCCCACCCGGTGCAACGAGTGTAAATCCTCCCCCGCCGGTAGTAGTTGGTCGAGAGGCATTCTGTGCTACATTTCCCGCTTCGCCACTCGTGAGGAAGGATAGCTTCTGTTGCTCCGCTTGGAGTAGTTGTTGTTGCTGCTGTACGAGCTGTTGCTGTAATTGTGGATTCTCACTTAGGAAGATGGCCTCGCCCTCGGGGGTGAAGAAACAGTCACCGAATATATCATCGAGATTGAGCCCCCCGGGGGTACCTCGTTGTTGTTGCACCATGGATGAAGATGCCGCTGGAACACCCGCCGCTATGAATTGAGGCGGCCGTATATTATTCATATTCGACTGTTGTTGCCCTGACATAATCTTTGCTGATGCAACTGGGAGAATACCTACGATACTACTTACAACTCGTTGAATGTTGAAGTCGTTGAAGCGTCCAATGTCCCGCTAATTTTCCACACAAACCCCACCACACAAAAAGACCTCCTCATGAACAAGAAGAACATTATGCTGACGGCATCAACATTGTCGGTGGCTCTCGCTAGGGTGATGGCAACGACGGTACGTCGTCGTCGGCCCATCGTGATGGCATTTCAAACCGCAACGTCGTCTGTTTATTTGTCGTCGTCATCGCGAGTAATATCATTAAGAAAATCAATTAACTCAAGAACAACGATGCTATCTTTATTCGGCGACAACGACGACGACTATGATACTGCTTCATCGTCAAAACTGCCGTATTCTACGACTACATCTAATTCTGCATCATCGTCATCGCCGGTTGCTGCTGCGGCGGCGGTATTAAGCCTTGAGTCACGGTCATCGTCTCCATTCCGAGCGCCTCGCTCATCGTTCGACGATTCCCTCCCCTCGACGTTGATGATTGATAGTAAAGGCAAGGTCACAGATGGTACACTCGAATGGTCGAAGCTTGGACTGCTCACAGATCTAGTTGATGCAGTTGTGGGGGACGTCGATGATCGATTAGGGTTAGGATTAATAGATGGACCGACACCGGTGCAACGAATGGCAATACCAGAGATATTAATGGCATGCAAGGACCGGATGGCATTTGTGGAGGATCCAAAGAATGACAAATTGGATGGATTCCCACCCGTACGGTCGATTGCATTTGCGGCGGCTACAGGGTCGGGGAAGACACTTGCCTACCTCCTGCCCATCGTTCAGTCGCTACGTGCTCAGGAGTTATTGGCACTGGGAGAATTGACAGGCGATCGAAGGATGGAGGCATTATCTATTTTACGTCGACCTCGTCGACCACGTGCATTAGTTCTAGCACCAACACGAGAACTTGCCAGACAGATCCTTAGTGTACTCAAGTCGGTTGGGCACGTGTGTAAGGTATCCAGCGACATTCTTGTGGGTGGGGATGATTACGGTGCTCAACGAAAGCGTCTTGCCGATCGACCCGTTGATGTACTAATTGCCACTCCCGGTCGACTTGTGAAACATCGTGATGCCGGTGATGTCTTCCTTGGTAGTGTAAGACACGTAGTCATTGATGAGATGGATACTATGCTCGAGCAGGGATTTCAGGGGGATATTGGAAAACTGTTACATCCGATGCTATATAGGAAGAAGGTGGTGGAGATGGAGGAATACAAAAATGGCAAATTAAAGTTAGTCGATGGTGCACCACAGGTCATTCTTACTACTGCGACGCTTACTCCCGCAGTAAGACGATCACTAGACAAACCCGAATTGCTATTCGAACCGAAGAAGATGTACGGAAAGCAGAATGACGCAGAGAAGAAGGATAACTACGACGGCGACGATGACGACGAACTAACATCCAATGCTATGAAAATTGCTTTGCCGAGGGACATACGCATCTTGACTGCTCCTGGCTTACATCGTGTCGTGCCTCGTCTGAAACAGGTGTTTGTTAATGTGGGTGGCGCTGACAAGCTTTCCCTACTCGTCGATGTCGTGGCAGGTGGTGAAAGACAGAAGCGTGACATGCGAGATGATGGGGATGACGGACCATTACCCCTCACGCTTGTATTTTGCAATACTGTTGCCAGCTGTCGTGCCGCTGAGCATGCTCTAGCAGAGTCAGGCGTATCGTCACTATGCTACCACGGTGACCTTAGCTCGGCCGATAGAGAGGCTAATCTCAAAGAGTTTCGCAGGGTGGGAACCGAGGGCGATGCCGATGGTGGGTCGTCAGTTTTAGTGTGTACTGATATTGCATCACGGGGACTAGACGTCCCAAACGTTGATCATGTCGTGATGTTTGACTTTCCATTGAACCCCATCGATTACCTCCATCGCGCTGGACGGACGGCCAGAGGAATGAGTAGCGGCTCGAAGAGTGGCGCTGGAGCCAAGAGGGGAGAGGGAAAGGTCACGGCACTCGTAACGAAGCGAGATCGTGTCCTAGCCGCGGCGATTGAGGGTGCTGTACAACGGGGTGAGTCGCTCGAGGGCTTGAGCTCAAGAAAAAGTGATTACGCACAGGGCTCGAAGTTGGGCGCCCGTACCCTGGGCAGTGGCGGTGGTTCCAACGGACGGGGCTCCTCCTCTGGCAGCGGACGAGGCCGTGGAAGCGGTAGAAGCAGTGGTGGTAGAGGAAGAGGAGGTGGTCGCGGCGGACGTGGTGGAAGAAGATGATATGTGTTCAATGTTATCATAGCTATGTCAATTTTCTCTAATCAATGCATTAACTACAATTTTCCTCTATTTCTGGTTCTATCGTAGCGTCAAACCATGTTGTCTAGCATCGATTGTCTCTCCTCGTGATCTCTTGTTGGGTTTAAATCACCACCAACCATACCCTGCTGACCAAGATCATAGGAAGTACGATCAGGCCAAACTCTTTGGAGAATATTTTGTACTATACCTCGGTTGAATGGGTTGTGAAAACGCCCGCTCTCATCCCACAAATAATGATATTTACGAACATTCATTTGCTCATTCGTGGATGTGTTGCCCAAGACAAGAGTCGTATGATAACAAAGCATGAATCCGACTGGAATGAGATACATTGCAAAATATCCACCCAATAAGAAGATACCCGTAGGAAATTGATTAGACCGCACAAGGAAAGTAATCCATGCTGTTATAAATCCAACCGCCATCAAACAGAAGGATAAAAGGAAGAGGTAGAAATATATATAGTTGTACAGACCGACAGTAGTACCAACGAATGGACAGTGATGATCAAACACAAGTACACATCGTCGTGTTACACGACAGTGCTTTGATCGCAATGGCTTGACGATGCGGCAGCTGTGACACAATTGGACTCGTTTATCTTGTGGTGGAAAGTCCTTACTGTAGGACTCAATAATTTCATCATATTCACGATGCAATTCCTTCGTCACAGCCTCCATCTCTAAACCAATTTTGTCCCTCGACGATCCTCCTTTACTGTCGGCAAATCCTCCCAGAATACCGGGATTGGTTATGTATACCAAATACAAGTAGCACAATGTCATAATCCATGATATTACGAATAAAAAGTGAAGACCAATCTTATCAAGGAGCAGCGACGAATCCTCTTTATTTGAGCCAAGACCGACAAATTGTGTCGCAAAAATGACACCCGCAAGTAGTATATGAGCTGTCATCCAAAAGAATGGGAATGTGAGAGAGTCTCCAACTGGTATGTCAGATCCACTCATCCCCATCCATGCTTTCCAATTATGCAATGAAAACAGACCTTGGCATATTTTACCTATTCGAGAGAGTATGGATCTCTTTGGCACCACATACTTTTCCTCATACTTCTGCAATAATCTTTCACAACCCAGTTTCTTCTTTTTGATGGCCAAGTCCTTTGGTGTTTTACCTTCTTTATCCATCATGACTAATAATTGTCCAGGATACAAGTTTGACGACGTCCTACTTGAGTCCGACCTCTTAGACCCTATCCTCCCCAAAGATATTGAGTCAAGATTATATGCATTTTTTCCTACACTCTCTGCCTCTTCCATTAGAAACATCACCGTGTCTACATTGCCTCGTAAACTGGCCAAATGTAATGGTGTTTGACCGAATGCATCTACTGCATCCAACTGTCCCTCCACACCTAGCAAATGAAGCAACATACCACAAACCTCGACTGATCCCTTGTACGCCGCCCAGTGCAATGCGGTGTCACGACTTGAATCGACGGCATTTGGATTCGCTCCTCGACGGATGAGGAAAGCTGCAAGATCTGGATGGCCATACTGTGATGCAATTAATAGAGGCGTGCATCCAGATGCATCTTGGGCATCAATACCAGCATGATTATTTGACACGTCAATACTTTCACTCTCCGATGTATGTTCGTTTTCATCCTGCATTAGCGAGGAGGATGAGGATAATCTTCCAGATTTTGAACGTTGAGATGGAGATGGTCGTTCTACCAAATATTGGAGCAGCATAGAAACGAGTGGAATAGCACCTTCAATTACAGCCCAATGTAAAGGATACATCCCAACAGTATCTGTCGATGGTCTATGGAGATCAATTAATAGTTGTGCACCATTACGGACGTATGATTTTGCAATCAGGAATGCAAGGAATCGTGGTTCATCTCCTCTCTTGGCACACCAATGAGCTAATGTGTGCCCATCGGCACCGTACCCATCAATCATTTGAGCTAACAATGTAGGATCTGCATCTTGTAACACCGCAGAAATATCAATGGTAGCGGCGCTCTCTTCCGAGACGGCTGTTTTGCCATTGCTCCTCTCACTCATCCCACCCTTTGAAACGAGTGCAGTTAACAAATCTATGAAAAGTGCGAACGAACCTCCCCGCACAACGTTGGATAATATATTCAAACGAAATTGCTTATTAGTTTTGAATCGCTGTAATAATTCCTCGGAGGGTAATAGAGTAGAAACGGTTATCATTCCTACTGCGGCGGGACGAGTATTGTGGCTGCTGTGACTGCAATTGCTATGATCATGATGACCAAGATCGTGATGGTTGTGATTGTGGTGGTGTGATGATACAGCTCCGGCAGCAACTTGATTCTCCTGATTCATACCAGCATTGGGTGGAGCTTTATTAGATTGAGGAAGCGGCGGCTGATGCACGCGGTGGGTGAGAGGCACGGCATAACCCTTGCGAGCGGATGGCAGTGTTGTTCCACCAGTTAAAGTCAGCTCCATTTTCTCCTCGCGTATCCTCCATGAGGTGAAAAGTGGTGAAGGAAGATGAACATGCAACGGAATCTTCCCGCAAAAAAAGATCACGAAAGAAGGAGAGTGAGTGCGTTGATGGTATTACGGGCTATTCTAGTTGGAATGTCAAAATAATAGAATCCTAGCGACGATTTGCAGGGCAGTTACTCAGATCTTAGCCAGGGAGGGCCACCCGTGGGAGGGCAGTAGGTAGGTGACGAGTCCCTTGGTTGGTTACCGATATCATTATTGATTGCAAAAGGATTGTCGACAATGCCTAGTGGAAAGAAAGGGAAGAAAAAAGAGGGCGGCGGCAAGAAGAAGAAGAAGAATGGAAATCGCAATGTTGCAGTGGCTATTAACACAGACGCGTTTTCATCAATGCCATCATCATCGTCGTCGTCGAACATAAAGGGGATAATTCCCGATTTTAGTGATCTCAGTGTTGTTGATCCAAACACCTGTCACACACTGTATTCCAGATATAAGGCAGCGACTGAACGATTTTTGAATTACATGCGCAGTTATTGTCCAGATGAGGACAAGATTGATAAAGGAGTTAACTTTCTCTTCAGTGCTGTCAATTTTATGGCCGAAACAAACCACATCCTGGATCATGGCGTCTTAAGTGATCTCAAATTGAGCATTCGATTGCGTTCAAGGGTTGCGAGTTCAGTGTTTGGAGGTGGGGATGCTGGTCACAAATACTTCCTTCAAGTCTTGATCTACTGCTGGCCAATGTTAAATAGCCTACCAAAGAAGAAGAATGAATCGAAGGGCGCCGCAGCTCTCGATGAGCAATATGATGAGAATAGTTTTGCCATCCTCACGATCGATGATGGTGATGATGTAGAGCATGATGAAGATATGTTCCCTACGAGTCCAGTGCAACTACCTGAACCACTCGACAAGCCATTGACAATAAAGGAGATGCTCTCATCCGAGGATAGGAGTGATGCAATCATTTTCCTTATGACTTTAGACGATCTTATGAAAGCAGTTGCAAATCAATATGATACCCTTGTGAAAAATATTCACTTTCACCAACGCGAGGGAATTTCATCAACGGCGATGCTGGAGAATTTAATGGAGACAGCAGTAACGGCGAACATGGCTATTCAGCAAGTCCAGCAGCTAGAAATGGAGATTCAGGCCCATCACGAGCATTTAACAACGCCGTATCGATTGCTGTCAACGTTGGCATTCCCCGAAACAGCACTTAAAGTTATGTCTATTATGCGGAAACATGCAGTGAAGAAATGGAATGAGAGAGATGTCACATCGTTCCTCGGTGATTGTATCGAATGTCATTTTCGTGCTCAATCGGACAAATGCAATAAGAAGGACTCAGTCGTGCACGATTTTTGCACGTTGTATAATGTTGATGCGACTGGTCAGTTGGAGATTGAGAACATATTTTTAGTACTGAGAACGATGGTAACAATGGAGGTCCCGATAAAGCCAGAGAAAGAGAGTGAGAGTTTTATTCATATGCAACAAACATTAGCCCGCTCCGGAGCTACAGAGACATCCCACACTTGGATTCGCAATATGGATTTCATCGGAGGGGATAGAGCAATACATCACACTATTCGTTTACTTCAATCATTTGGACCTGCAATCAGTGGCTTGCCTTTAGACAAGAAACTTGGGACCCCACGAGGCTTGTTCGGTAAATCACCCTGGCAAGCTGGAATGTCGAAAACTATTCATGGAGATTTGGATGAGCTCTTCATGTGTGATATAATTGTCAATTGGATATCAATGTACCGAGAGGGAATACTTGGGCGAGTGAGATTACCGTATGAGAATGAAATTTGTCCATTGTTCGTTAAGATTCGCGAATATGTGGAGAACCCAGACAAGTCGGTGACGTGGTCTTTAGCGTTTGGAGTCCACGCCATGTTGACAGGCGTTCTCACTGTTGATCGTGATCTAGACAACATCATGACTACCAGCAAGATTACTTTTGATCATTACATTAGGCAAGTCACATGGGCAATCGAGCATGCAAAGAACGAGGAGGAGATGCAGAAGAATAAAGCGTGGTTGCACAATTCATCGTTTTTGCTCTTCTTGGAAAATTTAGGTCTAGAGGGGTTTGGAGAGCGGATGCTCTGGAACCCGCTTTGCGCCGGGACTACATTCTCTATCTTGAATTATGTTGGGAATTTATACTTTGGATGTACTTTAATCGATTGTCAAGCACAATTGAGAATCAGTCTGTATTTGTATCATGGGTTACTGATCAATGGCATCATAAAAGAAGGAGATGCTCCTTTGCTTGACGTCCTCTTTGATGCCTTCAAAGAGAGTAAAGCAATCTGGGCAGGATCTCTTCCACAAAGAGGTGAGCTAGTCAAACGATTCTGGATTTGCTATGGCATGAGTTTTAACGAGTCGAAGCGAATGGCAGAAAAGGCTAAGCTCGATGTAAATGAAACCCCCTTTACGTTGACTAGCTTTGATGATTGCGACGTGTCGTTTGCCAGAGGACGCAAAATGCATCCGATAGATCCAGCTGATATTGCCACTAGTTTTCGTCGCATATGCTACCGCGATTTCAAGGGCATTGAGGATAAATATCATACAGCCGAGCAGCGCGAGAGAACGAGGGATTCGGAGCTGTACGGGTTTTGTGTCAGATCCAATGAGACGCTCGACGCCATGGAAGAAGAGCAGCCTTTCTCAGCTGTCAATTTTGCTCCTTGTGCATACTATTTAGAACAATTTGTTTGCTCCCTTGGACGTGTTATGTTGTGGGAACCACATCTGAAATTATATCAACTTCAGGTGGAGGGTCGTGATAAGCGTCAAGGATTAACAATCTTGTTTGCCCAGCAATTACTTGGCACTCTTGACTTCACGAATGGTACCTTGAACCATGAATTTTTAATTGTATCTTCGACATTTATGAAGGAGTTTTTCCAAGCCATACCCCCTATAAAAATTTTGTGGTACCAGCACCAGGTGGGAAAGGCCAATCCAATTCTTATGACCATTGACGAATGAGAGTAATGTGTATTCTGATTTTTTCATTTTATAGACGCGGCACGATTTGATAAACATGAATGAATTGGTACTACAATGCTTACTTTTTCTTAGATTGGGATTGTCAGAATAATACAATCATTACGACGATTTGCGGGGTATAACTCAGATTTTAGCCATGCTGCCCCAGCTTATTCCCACCGTAACATTCAGGAGCAACGGAACCTTGAGATGAAAGAACTTCTCACAATCCATACAGCACGATTTCTGAGCAATATCCTTCAATCGCTTGATATCCGGCTCATTGAATTGACATTCCAATATCAATTCATCATGGATCTGCAATCTGAATGTTTAGAAGAAATATGTGTAGTAAATGAGGATTTACACAGGAATACAAACTTTTTCAGCACGATCAAACTCACAGCAAGCGTGGGCGTGTTGTCTCGTCTTGCCATCCAGCGAGGGCAGTGCTGAGATGAATCATAGCTGTTTTCATTATATCCGCCGCCGAGCCTTGAATTACTGTGTTGATAGCCTGGCAATAAACACGAATGGATAAGAAGGGTGCAGTATAATATAGCATGTACCGCTTGTTCCATGCACTCACCTGCCTCTCAGCCTGGCTCCGCTTCGCATGGTCATCCGAATTTATATCATCCAGATATCGTTTACGACCAGAAATCGTCTTTACATACAACTTACTCCTTGCGTACGCTTTCAGATCATCCATCCACGGCTTTACACGGCGAAACCGTCGAAAAAAGTCAGCCATTAGCTGCTGAGCATTATTCTTGCTGATTTTCAGCTGCGTAGCCACTTGGTTTGCACTCATACCGTAAAGGATTGCCAAGGTGATTATCTTGAATTGAGAACGTTCGCCATCCGTAACTGCATCGGCGGACTTATTCAGAATAATGCTTGACATTTGTCTGTAGATGTCCACTTTTGGATCGTCTCGAAAGAGTGCAATCATAGTCTCGTCGTTTGACATGTGTGCCAGGATCCTCACTTCCTTTTGACTATAGTCACACGCAAATAGACACATACCCTCCTCCGTGGCGAATGCACTACGTGGAATGACGCCATATGCTCCCTCTTTGGGCACTTGCTGTAGATTAGGTTTGCGACAGGATAAGCGACCGGTGCGGACTGCAGTTTGCATCCACTGAGGATAGATTCTACGTAGAGTGGTTCTTTTACTTTTCTTTGCCATATCCTTGGGAACCTTTACGACTCTCCGGCAGATTTTGGGCAGAGGACGAACGAAAGAAGTGAGCAATTTGTTCAGTTGTCGAAATTCAAGGATCATATCAATAATTGGAGGAGAAGATCCAGTACGTGAGGTCATATCATCCTTGATGGCTTGAAGTGCTTCTTCGCTCGTTGATCGATGTGACGATCCAGCCGTTGTTTTGGAAATAAGACCGGCTGGCATTTTCAGCGACAAAACATCAAACAGAAAGTGTGATACTTGTTGCGGCGAGGATAGTAGAAATGATGCGTCTTTTGTAATTGATCGGGATTGAGACTCAAGTTCCCCGATTCTCGTTTCAATTTGGGCCTCGATTTTCTTCAACCGATCAGGTATAAAGGCTATGCCTCGACTCTCCATACATGCCAGGATTGACTGAACTGGTGTCTCAATACACTCCAGTGCATCGAGAAGACCTCCGTCAACCAACTGAGCATTCAATATCGGATACAGCGAATGTAGAAGCTCCAAATGACTTTTTGCTTGAGACAGTCCCTGCATTATGGATGACGTAGCAGTTGTTGAACTCTTTTGATGAGCTGGAGCCAAATGAGTAAAACCCTCTTGGAACATGCGGAATTCCAGCTCATCGTCCTTCGCATCCGGTCTAAGCATCCATGACGCAAGGCGAAGATCCCAAGTTGAGCGTAGACTGCCGTCATGTATGCCAGAGTGTGATGGATCTGAACCATCACCTGCAATGTACGCAGAGAAGGAACTGAGGCTATTACTGCGAGTTTGGCTCATCACGTCATTGTCTAGATGGTAATAAAACGGTAGCAGCGTAATCGTGGCATTGTATGTCACTAACTTTGTCGTCTCATTGAGCAATAATGCTTCAAATGCACTCCACCTATCCGAAAGGCTGACATTACAGCAAAACGGAAAGATTGGCCATGATGACATTCGGGGGTACTCCACCTTCTCTTCGATGGTAGGCCCAAGCGGCAGAAGGAAGCATTGCCAATCATCACCACTTTCATTGTCAGGACTATTGTCTAAATCACACATTCCGTTAGTTTCCTTGTTGTTGAACACGAACATTGCTCCAAGCAATGTTGCGGATGCCCTCATACCACGAATTTGATCATCACATGTACAATTCCACGCTGTACACATTGGTCCTTTGGCAGTGCAATACTTCTTACTGCTGGGTACGAATGGAGTAGTGCATTCGAACTTGGCGGTGTGCTGTGTGAATTTATTGCTTGTAGCAACCTTACTCTTCTTCGTCTTCTTCTTCTTCGCCGTCCGCTCATCACCACCCTCATCAGCACTAGTCGCAGTAAAGTAGTTACCGGTATATTTATCAAGAAATACAGTTGTAAAAGCAATATGCTTCTGTCTTCCAACGAGGGTCAAGAATTGTTGAAGTCCATCTAAACATTGCGCAGCATTTTGGATTTCCATCTGCTCAATACCACTAAAATCTTCTTCTGTTAGTTTAGATGGACCCACGTCTTTCAGATTCGCTTCATCGCCCTCATAGACAGGTACGACCAATTCTATACCAGCGTCCAAATGTTGCTTCTTCGACATGCTAACTGTCCGCTTCCCCTTTGCTATTCCGTCATCAGTATGCGAACCAATACTCGGTCGTTTCTTACTTTCGATGAAAGAATCCAGCGTATTGACTGTACTCTTCGACTTCTTTTTCTTCTTGTTCTCGTCCCCCTGCTTAGCCTTTGAAGATTTTGTAGTCTCTTTGTTTTCATCATCCTTCCTGTTGATACCATCAACGGGTCGTCCACCATAGTCATCCCAAGTTTTAGCCTTCCTATTATCATCTACCAAGTGTTCACGAACACGCTGATGTACGAGACTACCGGTTACTGCATCTTGAACAAGTTTGGATTGCTTTGGAGGTTTCTTGAAAGGGTCATTCTTTGATGATTTATCGCGGTCAGTGTCATACAAGTTATGCAAATGCTTTGGTTTTAGGTCGGAAGTTGGACTGGTAGCGATATGTTCTGGTGGCGTTAATTCCTGCCCAGGACAAAGTCGTTGCTGATTTTGGACATTGGCATGAGACGCCTGAGTACAAAATGTAGTATCATGTCGTTGTAGCTGCTGCTGCAGCTGCTGCTGCTGCCCATGATCAGCATTCACGGAAAATGAACCGTGCTGTGTGGTATGATTATTCGTTTTCCGAATATCCCCCAATGACGGCTTACGATCCATAGCTTGCTGACACATATCAGCTGGGAATGTCAATGGACTGAAGAAATCCTTATACGGCAACAATGCCATGACCGGACGAGGTTGAAAGAATTGAGCTGCCTTGCTTTCTGCGGCACCGTCCTCGTCCTCCTTTACGTTTGGGTGTGCATTTTGACCACCCGCACAACCTCCATCGACGCTGCCAAAGTCATTGTTATTCCGAGTTGAAGAATAATAATCACCACCCTGTACGAAGCCAGTCATTGGGAAGATACCGGCCAGTTGACTCTCTACCTGATGTTGTATTGTGTCGAAGTAAAGGTGGTGATCTTCTGCCGCCGAATGATCAATGAGAGGGTACGTCCAGCGCTCTTCATCGTCATCATTATTCCCCCGACGAGCATTGCCAATGCCAATAGCTGGCGTGGGTGGAGGCCCGGTAGCCGGCTCGTACCACGGCATGTTAGAGGAGGTTATAAAGTACGCAAGGGAGGGAAAGGCAGGTATCCATTTCTATCTAGTTCCTCTTCGTCACTGTCTTTTTTCTCGCTATGTAGATAATGAGCGGGAGCTGGCGTCCAAGGAGGGGGATCGAGAAGGTTTCCCGTCCCAACAACAAAATCATGTCAGGACGGGGTAGAGGACGAGGACGCGGGGGAGGTCGTGGTGGTAGAG
>Ga0247843_1005657_pt1 | contig 17158 bp, 23 predicted proteins | sample LaCruzMarch2017__FD_192420 | JGI IMG/M metagenome (GOLD analysis project Ga0247843, IMG submission 192420) | Freshwater microbial communities from meromictic Lake La Cruz, Castile-La Mancha, Spain - LaCruzMarch2017_8m | ecosystem: Environmental > Aquatic > Freshwater > Lake | place: Spain... | reverse complement strand
AAGCCCAGACAGCCCACCGGACAGCCAAAGAGATAGCGGCTGACGTATTGGACGAACTGGAACGCATTGAGCGAGTGGAAGCATCATGTTTATAATCGGTTCGTTTGACCGTTTCTTTCACGGCTACATCCGTAAGGAATACACGCGCGACCTAGAAGACGGACACGGCCACTATCTCCCGTGCATCATCCACGGCCTGAGAGTGGTTCAGGGTAAGTGCCTAGAGTTCCAATGCGTCCTGACTGAGTATGGCGCCGGGGCAGGGTTTCTGGCTCCCATTGAAGCGTTCTGCTGGAAGATACCCGACAAGCCGCGCTCGCCAACGGAGGCGGTCGATTACACATACGTCCAGCCGTGGGATTGTTTTTCAAGCGAGTTTGGCGTTCATGCGTTTGAGTTCAATCGGCGTATGAAGGCGCAGATTTTGCCGGATCGACGCGGTGCCAGGTATCGGTTCTCTATCGATTTCACCGGCTCATCGCTGGCTGACATGAGCGAGCAACATAAGCATTTGCACGTCATGGAGATGGAGGACGGGTCGATAGGCGCGTTTCCTAACAACCGCGTCCTGTGGGTTGAGCCTGCAATGTGGGCAAAACCGTTTGAGGACCGGCCTGATTTCAAGGCGCTGTCTGGCGAATGGATGGCGGAATAAAAAAGCGCACAAAATGCTCAAGGGGTATTGCGTAACATCTGCCCATGTGGGACAAGGGTTCATCGGCGCAGGGCAATCAAGCACTAGCCGACGACCTGGGAGGGTCCGATGCAAACTTTCTCTGCTACCGACTACGCCATCCGCGCAGCAAGCGCTTCCCAGGCCCTGCGTCTGGTCGAGCGGCCTTCGCGCTTCGGCGGGGCTTTTGTCGCCATCGAAGACGGCTTCGGCCTGATCGAAGTGGCTGACGATATGTCGGCGGCTCTGGCTCGTGTCGCACAATGTGCGGAGGCTGCGTGATGGCCGACGCAGCTTTCAAAACTGCACCTTTTGCTGGTTACACCACTGACCAGTTAAGCAAAGCCGCGCACGCTGCAACGCGTAACAATGACACTGCAACAGCCGACAAAATGCGGCAGGAAATTTACCGACGCGGGCGTGTCACATCAGGCGACATGACGGATGCTACGCCTAGCGAACGCCTTAGGATGATACGGGAGTTGAAGGCATGACCAATCTATGGAGTCCAGTGGACACCGCGCCATACGACGCGTGGTTTCTCGCACGGGTGGAGCCAGAAAAATCAACGCAAAAATTGTTGAATGCGCTAGGCCTTTCGCAAGAACTTCCGCGCGTCATTGTGGCTCGAAGGATGCGCGGCGATAAGCCGGGCCAGGTGCGGTGCAGCAAGCGTCACGCTCTTTATACAGCATCAGGCTGGAACATCCCGCCGGTAATGATAAAAAACACATGACGCCGGACCAGTATCGAGCCGCCATTGCCTCGCTCGGCCTGTCGCAGCAAGCCGCGGGCAGATGGCTAGGTGTATCCCCCAAGACCGCCCAGAACTACGCCAAGCTAGGCCCCAGCGGTCCCGCTGCTGTAGCTATCCGCATGGCTATGCAGCACGGCTTGACGGTTCAGCCAGGCTGAGGCATCATTCACCCCGCTCTAAGCCCCAGCCGCGGCGTAAGGCTAGATGCAAACCTAGAGGGCAGCATGACCAACGAAGAGAAGGTCTACGCAGTCTTGACGTATATGGAAGACGGCCTAAGCGAGCGTAAGGCTTGCGAACAGGCCGGGATTAGTCGCTCCACGTTCAGGACGACGGCCTTGCGCGTCAAAACGGGCGACCAATACGCGCGGGCGCTTGAGGGCTTGGCTCTCGACCAGATCGAGAAACTTGAGCAGACCATTCAGGATATGCGAGACGGAAGCCTCGACCCTGCCATTGGCCGGATTGAGGTTGATGCTCGCAAATGGTTTGCGTCTAAGTTCCTGCCCAAACAGTTTGGCGACAAGCTGCAACAGGAAGTCTCTGGCCCTGACGGCGGCGCTCTCACGGTCACATGGCTGAAACCAGAGTAATCCCCTACGCCCCTCGCCGGGTGTTCCTGCCGTTCCATAACCGGACGCAACGCTTTGCAATCGGTGTGGCTCACAGGCGGTGCGGTAAGACCGTGGCTTGCATCAATGATATGATCCGCAACGCGGTGATGTCCGATAAGCCAAACTACCGTGCGGCCTATCTCGCGCCCTATCTGAAGCAGGCTAAGGACGTGGCTTGGGAGTATCTGAAGCGATACAGCCAGCCGATCTGGGCCAAGCCTCCGAATGAGAGCGAACTGTATGTCGAGTTAATCGGTGGCAAGCGCATCAAGATTTACGGCGCTGACAACCCGGACGCCCTGCGCGGTGGCTACCTGGATGATGCAACGCTGGACGAATACGCCGATATGTATCCGGGCATTTTTGGCTCAATCATCCGCCCTATGCTGGCTGACCGGCAGGGAACGGCTACGTTCATCGGAACGCCAAAGGGACGCAATACGTTCTTTGACCTGTTCGAGCGGGCCAAGACGGACCCTGACTGGTTCCCATTCTTTCTGCCTGCGTCTGAGACAGGCATCTTGCCGCAAAGCGAACTGACCGCTGCTGCTAGGGAAATGACGCCGGAGCAGTATGAGCAAGAGTTCGAGTGTTCGTTTGAAGCGGCAATCATCGGCGCTTACTACGGTAAGGACATGGCCGAGAGCGAGCGGGTTGGACGGATCACAGACGTTCCGTATGACCCCGCCTTGCCGGTCTATACCACTTGGGATTTGGGCATCGGTGACAGCATGGCCATCTGGTTCTGGCAAGCGGTTGGCGCTGAGATACGGGTTATCGACTTTTATGAGAACACAAACGAAAGCATCGAGCATTACGCCAAGGTGCTACACGCCAAGCCCTATAGATACGACACGGACTGGGTTCCGCATGACGCGAGGGTCAGGGAACTAGGCACGGGCCGCACCAGGATTGAGACGATGATCGGCTTGAAGCTAAAGCCTAAACTGGTTCCGAATCATAAGGTCATGGACGGTATCAACGCTGGTCGCGTTCTGTTCCCGCGCATCTGGTTCGACCGTGACAAGTGCAAGGCCGGGCTTGAGTGTCTGCGCCAGTATCGTGCGGACTATGATGAGAGAGCGCGTGTCTTCCGTGATGGCCCCAAACACGATTGGTCAAGCCACGCTGCTGATGCGTTCCGCTATCTAGCGATGGCGTATCGAGAGATTAAGCCCGAGGTCAAAGCAGCGGATGTGCCGATCAAGGGCATCCGTGACATGACGTGGGATGACCTGTTAGCTAATCAGCCGGTGCATAGCGGATATGAACGCGCATGATCGTTCTATCGACAAGCGGACCCGCGCACGATATGTTCCCCTGAACGCTTGCGAGGGGCTATGCTTCCCACTGAACCTGAAAATCAAGAGGGCGTTGACCTCGTTACGACATGGATTGAGGAAATCAATCTGTCGGAACGTGAGTTGCAGCCTTGGTGGAAGGCTGGCGACATCATCGTCAGGCGGTTCAAGAATGAGAACCGGGCAAGGGGCGGTGGCCGTCCGTCCGTAGGCTATGAGCGTCGTCGCTTTGCTATCCTGTGGTCTAACGTCTCAACCCTTCAGCCTGCCATCTATGCCAAGCAACCCAAGCCAATGGTTGACCGGCGCTATCGGGATGAAGACCCAGTTGGCAAAATTGCGTCTGACGTGCTGGAACGGGCGCTTGGGTTCAGCCTCGACCAGTATGACTTTGACGGGCGCGTGAAGCTCTGCGTTCTGGACTATCTGCTGCCGGGCCGAGGTCAGGTGTGGGTGCGCTACATCCCGCACATGAAGACGCTAAACCCAGAACAGGATTACGAACTGGGCGAGGGCGTTCAAGACGACAACGAAAACGAAGTTGGCGAGGTCGAGGGGCGCGGCCCTGATGATTCACCCATGCATGAAGGCATGGAGGGTGAGCGCGAGGAAGTCGTTTACGAAGAAGTCCAGTGCGACCACGTCTCATGGAAGGACTGGCTGACTAACCCTGCGCGGGAATGGGCGGAAGTCCGTTGGGTGGCCCGGCGCGTCTATATGACAAGAGCGGAACTGGCGGAACGCTTTGGCAAGGACATGGCCAAGAACGTCCCGATCACGACGACCTCGACGGGGACTGACACGGCATCGGATGCCCAAAAGCAATCCAGCCAGACTGGCGAGGTCTATGAGATTTGGGACAAGCCCTCCAAGATGGCCTATTGGGTCTGCAAGGGCTACACGGGCGGGGTGCTGGACAAGCGCGAAGACCCGCTGGGGCTGACCAACTTCTTCCCATGCCCACCCCCGCTCAATGCCACGACTGCCAATGACAGCACCATTCCGGTGGCTGATTATGTGCAGTATCAGGACCAGGCCGAGGAACTTGATGAACTGACGGCCCGTATCGGCAAACTGCAAGATGCGCTGCGGATGGTGGGGGTCTATGCCGGTGAAGCTAACCGTGAGCTTCAGATGGTGTTCTCGCCGGGCAATGAGAACAAGCTAATCCCTATCGATACGTTCGACCTCTGGAAAGAGAAGGGCGGCGTTCGTGGCCTGATCGAGTGGGTGCCGGTCGATATGGTCATTCAGGTGCTGAAGGGCTGCTATGAAGCCCGTTCGCAAGTCCTGAACGACATCTACCAGATCACCGGCCTGTCGGACATCATCCGGGGTGAGAGCAATCCTAACGAGACGGCAACGGCTCAACGGTTGAAGGGCCAGTGGGGTTCGCTGCGGGTTCGTGACCGTCAACGCGATTTGCAACGGTTCTGCCGTGACGCCATTCGGTTGAAGGCTGAGATTATTGCAGAGCATTTCAGCATTGATACGCTGAAGGCCATGACGAACGTGAAACTGCTTACGGCGGCTGAGAAGCAGCAGATCGAGCAAATCATGCCGCTGATTCAGCAGGCGCAACAGTCTGGGATGCCTATCCCCCCCGGCTTGGCCCCTGACCCGGCTATGCTGGAACTTATGGCGCAACCAACATGGGATGAGGTGCAAGCCCTTCTCCGCAATGATGCCTTGCGCTCGTTCCGCATTGACGTTGAGACTGATTCGACGGTCGAGCCCGATGAGAACGCGGCGAAGATGGCGTTTACCGAGTTCACGGGCGCCATTGTCGGCCTGATGTCGGCTGCGGCTGGTATCGTCCCCACCGCGCCTTACACGGCTCCGCTGTTTGCGGAGATTCTGAAGCAGGGCGCTCGCACGTTCAATGTCAGCCGGTCGATGGAGGACGTTATCGACAAGGTGTTTGAACAGGCCGAGGCGGCGCCGCCTGTTCAGCCACCAGGACCGCCACCGCCTGATGAGGGCGCAATGCAAGTCGAGCAACTGAAGTCGCAAACGGCCCAGATGCAGGCCCAGATCGAGCAACAGCGGACACAAATGGAAGGCCAGCTTGGCATGGCTGAACTGCAACTGAAGGGCCAAGAGCTTCAGGTTAAGGCCGCTGCTATCTCCCGTGACCCGATGCCGCAAGGGTTTGCCTGATGACGCAACAGGGATTGAGGCAGGCAAGTGCGCGAAACCTTAGCGGTTTTGCGACGGGAACAAACTACAACGAGGACTTCCTGCGCTTGTTCGACGCGCAAGGCGTTGCGGCTGGCACGTTTAATGAGCGGCAGTTGCGCTGGATTAACGCTCGCATGGGCGCCAGCTTTACGAACCTGGACGAAGCCATGCAGGCCTACGCGACAGGTCAAGGCGTGTATAATTGGTCATCGTTGGGTGCGTTAGAGGACACCGCCAACTTTACGCGCGTTATGCCGTATGGGGCGACCTATACCCGCACAGGTGCCGCAACAGGTCTGACGACGGCAGGGCTGATCACATCGTTTGCGGCAGACGCTCCCCAACGAACAGACCGGGGGCTGGCGCTTGAGCCTGCGTCAACCAACATATTCCCGAGGTTTGCGCCAACGGTCGCGCAACTGTCCCTCGGCCTCAATGCGTCCGACACGACCGCTCCGGCCTCGCCGCCCATTGCCGATCTCAACTGGTTAGCACTAGACAACTCAGCAGCAATCGCGGTGGCTTATCAAACGCTGACGGTGACCGGGTCAACTGCCTATTCCATCAGCGTATTGGTGGAGACGCCCGATGGGTCGCAACCTGTTGCATCCAGCACATCGCTTACCGGAGATTTTAACTTCGTCTGCGGCGGGGCTACGGATGCGGCGCCCACGTTTGGTTATACGCGCTTGTCCGGTAATGTGTGGCGCGTGACAGCGGCCATCACTACGCCTGCCCTGCCGACAACGAACGACGGCATCATCAGGCACAGTACGCAAAACACGCGGGCGCTCAAGTTTGCCGGGTTCCAGCTTGTGACCGGAACCGTTGCGGGCAGTCCGATTGTGACGACGGGTTCTGCCGTTGCCCGAAGCCTGCCGGTGTTCACCGAGGTTGTTCCTGCTGGACGCACCAAGGCGCTACTAACCTATGCCGACGCAACTACAACGCTTGTGAGCAGTTTAACGCCAGGCGGAACGTTCGATGTTGCTACGACAGTTATTGGCGCCAGCAAGGGCCGGTTTGCGTCGTCGGAGTTGGTTTCGCGAGTTTGGCAAGCATGAGCCGGGCAACATATCGCAAGTGCCAAGCCTGTGGCGACATCCACGACGTAGCCGCATGGCCCGGACCGTGCCTTGAGCAGTTCCGCAAAAAGCGTTCTGAGTTACCTGCACCGTTTATCAGGTCTGACGGCATGGACCCGATTATGAACCATGCCAACGGCCTGATGTATGACAGCCGGTCAGCCTATGAGCGCGGCGTTAAAGATGCGGGATGCGTAATTGTTGGCGATGACAAGCTAACGCCAAGCCCACGACCTGTGCTGTCTGACCGTGAGCTTAAGCAAGACATCAAGACGGCTATTGATCAGGTGGAGGCCAGACTATGAGCGACATGGAAGACGACATTCGGGCAGCAATGGCCGAGGTTAGCGGCACCGCGTTAGAACCCGCACCCGCTGAAGAGGTGGTGGTTGCGCCTGAAGCGGTCATTGCGGAGGCAGAAACGCCCCAAGATGACAGCGAAAAGGCATCAGACGGACGTGTTAGAGGCCCTGACGGCAAGTTTGTTGCCAAAGCACCCGAAAACGTGCAAAATACGATTGACCAGCCCTCGGAGGCAGTCGCGGACCCTGCTGCAAAGCTCGCCATCCGCGCCCCGGCTTCATGGTCGCCTGCGGCTAAGGCCACGTTCGATAAACTGCCCCCGGAAGTGCAACAGGCTGTTGCAAAGCGGGAACAGGAGATCGATCACGGACTTCGGCGCAAGTCTGAGGAAGTAAAGCGGTATGAACCGCTGGAACAACTCATCGCCCCTCGCAGAGCCTTATGGGCTGCACAAGGGATGGATGAGGCTTCGGCAATCAAGACGCTGCTTGCGGCTCAAGATTTGCTGGAGCGTGACCCTAAGCAGGGTCTGGAGTTTCTGGCCCGTTCATATGGCGTGAATTTGAACACGGCCCAGCCGCAGGGACAGCCATACCAGGCCCAGCCCGCGCGAGACAGCCACCCCGAGATTGCAGCCCTAAAGCAGCAACTCCAAGTCCTGCAAAGCCAAGTCCAGACGGCGCAGACCGCGCCTATTGTCAGCCAGATCGACGCATTCCAGAACGACCCTGCCAACCTGTATTTCGAGAACGTCCGCGACGATATGGCGGTCCTCTTGCACAACGGGAAGGCATCGGACCTGAAGGAGGCTTACGATATGGCTTGCTGGATGAGGCCCGACATTCGCCCTTTCCTGCAAACAGCGCAGGCACCGGCAGTGACGACGCAAGGCAAGGCGACGCAAGCGCGACGGGCGGCTGTCAGTGTCACTGGGTCACCCGGTCAAACCCGAGTTCCCAAGTCCAATGGTTCAATCGAGGACGACATCCGCGCAGCTTTTGAAGAAGTTGCCGGGTCGGCTTAGGAGATAAGAAATGACTTCCCCGAATCTTTCGGAAATCGCAACCACTACCCTGCGTAATCGCACGGGTAAGCTGGCTGACAACGTCACCCAAAACAACGCGATTCTGTCGCGCATGAACCGTCGCGGCACCATCAAGCCGGTGTCTGGCGGTCGCACCATCCTGCAAGAGCTGGAATACGCCGAGAACGTCACTTATCAGCGTTACTCCGGTTACGAAGTCCTGAACATCTCGCCTAGCGACGTGTTCACCTCGGCTGAGTTCGACTGGAAGCAAATCGCTGTCAACGTGACCATGAGCGGTCTGGAGCAACTGCAAAACTCCGGCGTTGATGCCATCATCGACCTGCTGGCCTCGCGTATCAAAAACGCCGAGAAAACCATGCAGAACGGTGTGGCTGAAGACCTCTACTCGAACGGCACGGCTTCGGGCGGCAAGCAGATTGGTGGCCTTCAGCTTCTCGTGGCTGATGACCCCACCACCGGCACTGTCGGCGGCATCAACCGCGTGACGTGGAATTTCTGGCGTAACCAGAAGTTCCAAGCTACGTCGGACGGTGGTTCGGCTGCTTCGGCTGCCAACATCACCCGCTTCATGAACACGCTGTATCGTCGTTGCTCGCGTGGCACCGACAAGCCGGACCTCATTTTGTGCGATGACAACTACTTCGCATTCTATGAGTCCTCGCTGCAAAGCATTCAGCGCGTCACCAGCCCTGACGAAGCCGACGCCGGTTACGTCTCGCTGAAGTTCAAGGGAACGGACGTGGTGTTCGACGGTGGTTACGGCGGGGCTTGCCCGGCCAACCATATGTATATGCTGAACACCGGCTACCTGCATTGGCGCCCTCACAAGGACCGCAACATGGTCCCGCTTGAGGAAGTCCGTTCGATCAACCAGGACGCTATGGTCAAGCCTATTGTTTGGGCTGGCAACCTGACCCTCTCGAACGCCTTCCTTCAGGGCGTCCTGTTCCAAACCTAATCCCCTAAGAAAGGAGCCACTAACATGGCATCGACTGCTGCTACGGTCTTCTCGACCATCCCGACCGTGGGGATTGATCTGGACGACAAGTCCTCAACCCCTGCCTTTGCCGTCAACACGACGGTTCGTGCCAACGACGCGCGTCTGCACCTTTACGCTCGCGCTTCGGAAGCTCTTTCCTCGACCGCTACCATCCTGATCGGCACCAACGGCTCTGCGTCGTCGGATGCTGGTTCGGCTGGCTTCACGGTCAACACCACGGGCGGCGTTGCTGCGGGCCAGTATTTCTGGGCCAAGCGCACCGCCATCTAAGGCCTTTCGCCTTCCCTAGCCTCCACTGGGGTTAGGTGGTAGCTTAACAGCCGTGGGGTTCGTCCCTGCGGCTGTTTTGCTATGGAGGTAGCAGCATGATTAACGTCGTATCCGTCCGGGTTGGAAGCAAGTACGCGATTGAGTACGTTACCCGCCTTCATGACGGCATTGCCCGGCATCTGGACGAAGAACAGCGCCACTGGTGCCTGACGGACGACCCAGACAGCCTTCCTGAAGGCATCACGGCTATTCCGCATAGCAAGGAACTGCCGGGCTGGTGGCAAAAGGTCTATCTGTTCTGCGAAGAAGCGATGCCGTGGGATATCGGGGATGAAATCCTCTACATGGACCTCGACGTGTGCGTGACCGGCAGGCTTGAGGAACTGCAACACGGCATCATCAAGGACTGGCACTGGCCCTGCTACAACTCGTCTGTGATGCGCTGGCGTCATGGCGAACACGCGGACATCTGGGACCGGTTTACGCCCGACGTAATTGACCGGCCCACGGAAAGCCTCAAGGGCCTTCTCCCTGCTGGTCAGGTCAATGGCGGGGACCAAGAGTGGATTAGCCAAGTCAGCGCATGGGACACGTTTCCCGCTGATATGTTCGTCTCATACCGTAACGCGGTGTCATGGCCACCTGAGACGGCCAAGGCGGTTATCTTTCATGGTGACCCCAAACCGCATGAAGTGACCGAGGGCTGGGTTCCTGGTGTCTGGAAGGTCGGCGGCTACACGGCCATGCCAGAGCTAAAGGGCATGAACGTCACGCATGACTTCGCCTATGCCAATGTGCGGGCGAACGTGCAGCGGGATTTGGCGTGGTTTTCGGGCTTTGGCGACCAAGACAAGGCTTGCGTCATTGTCGGTGGCGGTCCCTCGCTTTCGGACAGTGTGCAATCGATCAAAGACCATCGCAGACGCGGGGCCAAGATTATCAGCGTCAACAATGCGATGCGGTATCTGATCAAACACGGCCTGACGCCAGACGGTCACGTCATGCTGGATGCGCGGGAAGAAAATCTGCATATGGTCGAGGATGCGCCAATGTCCGTGCGCTATTTCCTCGCTTCACAGGTTCATCCGTGCGTGTTTGATGCGCTTTCGGGGCATGATGTTGTTCTGTGGCACAACGCGATGGGTTCCGGTGAAGAACTCATGGACATCATTAAGCCGTGGTTTGACGAAGGCCCAGACCAGAAGCCGTGCGTTCTGGTTCCGGGCGGTGGCACGGTGGGCTTGCGGGCTATCAATCTGGCGTGGCTGTCGGGATATAAGAAAATCCACCTCTACGGGTTCGACAGTTCGTATGCCGAGGGCGCTCACCATGCCTATTCGCAAAGCCTGAACGATGGTGAGGCGACAATGGAGGTTGTGCTGGGTGACAAGACATACACCTGCGCCCGGTGGATGATCAGGCAGGCGGTCGAATTTCAACGCCAATTTTTGTATTTGCAGGAGCGCGGCGTTAAATTGATAGCTCACGGACGAGGTTTGGTGCCGGATATGTGGAGACTTCTAACCAATGCTTAACGCAACAAAAGACAAATTTTTCGCTTCTTTTGAGACTGACCCGAATTCCGGGTGTTGGCTGTGGACGAAGTATTTGACGCACCGTGGATATGCACAAATTCGCGTCGGGCCAAAGGTCATGAAGGGGCATCGTGTGTCATTGATGATTGGGGGCATCGACCCCACGGGTCTTTGCGTTCTGCACAAGTGCGACACGCGCTCATGTGTAAATCCTAATCACCTGTTTGTTGGCACAAACGCCGACAACATGGCTGATCGGGACAACAAGGGCCGACAAGCGAGTGGCAGTCGCAACGGGTCGGCCAAGCTGACGGAAGGCGCGGTAGCCACAATTAGGCGGCGGCGTCAGGACGGGGAAAAGACTTTTATTCTTGCGACAGATTACGGCGTTAGCCAGTCGCTAGTGCGACAGATTACGCGCGGCATCGGATGGAAGCACGTCGCATGATCTGGGCAGGCGCGCTTTTGGCAATCTGGCTGCTGTGGCTGCTAGTCGTCGGCATCTTTGTGAACACGCGCCGATGAAACTGATCGACGGCCTTTGGTGGCCTGATTTTGACGTTCAATGCCGTGCAGTGGTGATTGACGAGTGTGCCGCTGCGATGCCTCTCGTTCTGCCGTTGGTGGCTGAAAAGCGGGTCTGCGTTCAAGCCGGTGGCAATGTCGGGGTGTATCCGCTTGCGCTGTCAAAGGTCTTTGGCGAGGTCATTACGTTTGAACCCGATGAAGACAATTTCGAATGCCTGCACAAGAACGTCACTTATGACGATGCGCTTGTGTTTTTTGGGGCGCTTGGGTCGGAACCTGGCTGGTGTTCGGTCCAGCGCATCGATACGGACAACTGCGGTTCGCACAAAACGTTGCCGGGAACGGTTGTCCCCGTTCAAACCATTGATAGCCTTGGGCTAGAGCATTGCGACTTGATCTGGCTGGACATTGAGGGTGCCGAGGCCGACGCCATTAAAGGCGCACTAGCGACAATCGAGAAGTTTTCGCCTATCATAGTCCTCGAAGAAAAGGGACTTGGCCCGAAAGCCGATCTGCCGGGCTATTCAAGCGTGATGCGGATTGGAAATGACACTGTGTATCGGAGGACATAGATGGATTATGTAGCGCCAGACGGACGGGACCGGATTATCCCGCGTTTCCATATCAAGCCGGTTCGGAACAATTTCCTGTCCGAAAAGGAGGGACGCGAGGTCTGGGCTGACGTTGAGTATGTGGAACTGATCGTGCCGGGCGATAACAAGAACATCGTCGATGTGGCCGTGAAGGACGAACACCGCGACCGCTGGCCCACCAAATACGCTGCGTTTAAGGCCAACATGGAAGCCCCTGAGAGCGGAACACCGCTAGAGGAATGGGCTGGTGTGGGCCGCAGTCAGGTCATTGAGCTTAACAGCGTCCATATCCGCACCGTGGAGGCTCTGGCGGGCTTGTCTGACAGCCAGCTTGCCAAGTGTGTCCCGATGGGTGGTCAGGTTCTCCGTGCGAAGGCTCAACGGTTCATTGAGCAGACCGAGGCTGAGAAGCCCCTTGCGGAAATGGCACAGCGCATCCGTGAGCTTGAGGAAAAACTGGCGCTTGCGCTAGAGGCTAAAACAGAGAAGGAAGCGGCATGAGCGGTTTGGAACGTGACGTGATGTATAAGCCAGGTGCGACCTTCTACAAGGAAGGCAAGTTCCTGATGTTCCGCTTTCAGGCGGATTCGTCGTCAGTGATTGGCCCGCGTGTAGCGACCGATGCAGACAAGAAGGCGCATGGCGCTGAGTATGATATGTATCTCAAGACGGCGTTCAATAACGCGCCTGTGGAGGCATTCGATCACGACGGGGTGGATGGTCCCGGCGGTGTAGCCCAGCCTGTCAGCGACGACCAAACGGACGTTGTGGCGGAACATGAAACCATCCCCGCCCTTAAAAAGCGCGGGCGCCCTGCAAAGGCCTAACCAATGGCGATGGATTTACTTGCGATTGTCCAAAGGGCCTGCCGCCTTTTGTCCATTCCCGTCCCTACGGAAGTCGTCAACTCGACTGACGCACAGGTCCAGCAACTCTACGCGCTGGCCAATGAAGAAGGTGACGAACTGTCAGGCACCTATGATTGGCAGGTGATGCGGCGTCAGCACCTGTTCAACACGGTGGCGAGCGCGGTTCAATCGAGCGCAATCCCGTCTGACCTAGACCATTTTATTGCCAACTCGTTCTTTAACAGAACGACAAGGCGGATGATCTACGGGCCAATCACTCCGCAAGAGTGGCAGGCTATCCAAGCCCAGCCGCAACTGAACAGGGTGTTTCTGGCGTTTATCGAGCGGGATGGCCAGTTTCTGGTCACCCCGACGCCGGATGTGGGCCAGACCATTGCGTATGAATACATCACGACGAACTGGGCCAAATCGGCTGCGGGTTCGGCGCAATCGTCATTCCTCGCTGACACTGACCTGACCTATCTGGATGACAAGCTGTTCCCGCTTGGCCTCCGTTGGCGGTTCCTTAAGTCCAAGGGGCTGGATTATGCGGAGGACTTCCGCACCTATCAGGGCGAGCGCAATCAACGCATGGCCCGTGACGGCGGGAACGGCGTAATCGACAGCACGGGCGGCAACTATTACGGCTGGTCAACGAACATCCAGGAAGGTGGATTTCCCGGATGATTCTGTTCGTCACCATTTCTGACACGAAAAACCAAGAGACGCAGCGCAAGAAGATTAACTCTCTGCTTGCCGTGTATGCGCCGGGCTATGGTTCAGCCCTGCCTGCCGCTGCGGATAGCCCAGATGGTCGGTTGTTCTATATTGGCTCGCAAGGCTATCAGAACCGTTCAGGGGCATGGGTGGCGTTATGAGACAAGCGGCTAGATACGGTCGCCAGCCTTTGCGGGCGGTATCTCAGCAGCGAGTGTCTATCGGACGCGCTGTTCCTGCCCCCGTGGGTGGGTGGGATGCTCAATCCCCGCTGGCCAATATGCCTGCCGAGAACGCGGTCATTCTGGACAACTTCATTCCCCGCGCTGGCTATGTCGAACTGCGTAAGGGCTTTGTGCCGTGGCAAGAGGGTCTGCCTCTGCCGACTGAATCACTAATGGTTTGGCGGGGTGGCACGGCGGTTGTGCCGGATGAGATTTTTGCAGCGGCTGGCGGCTCAATCTATGACGTGAGCAACCAGAACGATGCGCCGGTTGAGGTGTTCTCCGGTGCTGGCAATGCGCGTTGGCAATGGATTAACTTCGCCAATGACGCTGGCACGTTCATGATTGCGGCAAACGGTTCTGTTGACCCAATCTATTACAACGGCTCTGCGTTTGCCTCTACGGCTATCACCGGCACGGCTGGGGTGATTACGCTGGACCCGCGCACGTTGGTTGACGTGATGGATCACAAAGGCCGCTTATTCTTTGTGCAGGAAAACAGTCTGCGGTGCTGGTTTCTTGAGCCGTTTGCCATCCAAGGCGCATCTAACCTTCTCGACCTTGGCCCGATTTTTGACAAGGGCGGCTCAATCCTTTGCCAATCGACATGGACGCTGGACGGTGGGTCCGGTGCTGATGATCTGGCGGTATGGGTCACCACGCAAGGTCAAGTGGCCGTGTATCAGGGCCTCGACCCTTCGGATGCAAACAACTGGGCCTTGGTTGGCGTCTATGACATTGGCCTCCCCTTGTCGCGCCGGTCGCTTATCAAATACGGTTCGGACCTGGTGGTGCTTACGACCAACGGTGTGGTTCCGCTTTCTCAGGCGCTGAAACTGGACCGCGCACAAGAGAACCTTGTGGCGCTGACGCAGAAAATCCAAAACGCTTTCCAGCAATCGACGACCCGTTATCGCGGAAACTTTGGATGGGAAGGGGCGCTGTATCCCAAGGGAACGCTGGCAATCTTTAACGTTCCGACAGCCAATCTCACGCGGTCAGAACAATATGTGCAGAACGTCCAGACGGGCGCATGGTGCCGCTTCACGGGCATTGATGCTTTCTGTTGGGCTGTGGCCAATGACCAGATGTATTTTGGCGCGGCAGATTCTGTCTGTCTGTGGGACACCGGATTTGCGGACAATACGACCGGCATCGTTGGCGACATCAAAACAGCCTTTAACTATTTCGGCTCGCGCGGCAGTCTGAAGAAGTTTGAAATGCTTCAGCCGGTGCTGCGGATTGGTGCTGATCTTGCCCCGGCGGTTGAGATTGTCACGGACTTCAAAGAGAAAGTTCCTACGGCTGTCCCGACCACAATCACCACGACGGGCGGGCGATGGGATACAGGCCTTTGGGATGTCGCGGTGTGGTCTGAAGCGGTGCAGACCCGCGATAGCTGGACCAGTGTGACTGGGATTGGTTACTGCGGCGCGGTGCGGATGCGAGTAGCACCTAACGCGACCCTCTACATTGATCTGGGCGTCGATGACGACACGTCGCTGGCCTATGACGCAGACGGCATCATTGCGATGCAGTCAGCCAGGAACACGAACGCGCCCTGCGAGATTATCGCGTTCAACCTGAAATACGAAAACCAAACGGGCGGGCAGCTTTGAGGCTAGTTTCCGGCCCGTTCTCTCCGCTGGTCGCTCAATGGGTAGCGGACCAGATTGGGCATGGATTGGACTGGGGGCCATGCGAGGCAATCGGGGTGGTCGATAAGCATGACAATCTCATTGGCGGTGTGGTCTTTAATCAATATCAGCCCCAATACCGCAACATTGAGGTCAGTTTTGCCTCTACACGGGCGAACTGGTTGACGCCTAACCTTGTGACGGGCATACTCAGCTACGCATTCGACCAACTCGATTGCAACCGGATCACCAGTCTCACGCCAAAGAAGCTGCGTAAGGCTCGCCAGTTCCTACAGAAATTCGGCTTTAAGCACGAAGGGACTGTAAGGTTCGGCTATGGTGACGATGACGCAATCATATCCGGCTTGCTGGCCTCTGAGTGGTCGCAACACAGATTCAATGTGTCTCGGGAGCGTTCCCCATCTCTAAGCCCCGCCCCCCCGCAGCCCCTGACCCCGTCCAATTAGCCAACGCTCAAGGCGCGGCAAACACCGCAACTGCGCGTGAGCAGCAGCGGCTGAACATGGTGAATACGTCCGGTCCGCAAGGGACTGTGCGTTATATCGCTGACCCGTCTGCACCTGGTGGCTATCGCCAAGAGACGGCACTCAGCCCGCTTGAACAGCAGAACTACGAACGCTCAACCGGCGTTTACGGCAGCGCACTGGATACGGCTGGCCAGCAGATTGGTCGCGTGAATACGGCGCTTGGACAAGGCTTGAACACCGAAGGCTTGCCAGAACTGCAAGGCTACAACGCACCTGACTTTGACCGCCAACGGTTTGAGGATTCGGTTTATGCAAGCCAGACCCGTCGCCTCGACCCGCAGTTTCAGCGGCTTGAAAGGTCGCAAGATGCACGTCTTGCCGCGCAGGGCCTTGGAGCGAATAGCGAGGCAACGCGAAACCTTCGATCTGATTTTGCTAGAGATAGAACTGACGCATACGGAGAGGCTGCCAACCAAGCCATCCAAGCCGGTGGTGCGGAACAATCTCGCGCTATTCAGCAAGCCATTGCGGGCGGGACATTCGGTAATCAGGCGCGGACGCAGGGCCTGCAAGAACGGGCTTACGTTCAGAACCAGCCCCTTCAGCAGCTTCAGGCTCTGCTAGGCACGGGCCAGGTCGGTATGCCGCAGGGCATCCAATACAGCCCAACCGGCGTTGGTCAGACTGACGTTCTGGCGGCTAACCAGATGAGCCAGAACCAACTTAATCAAAACTATCAGGCCCGCGTGGGCCAGCAGAATGCCCTGATGAGCGGCCTGTTCTCGCTTGGCGGCGCTGCAATTGGCGCGTCTGACCGTCGCCTCAAGCGCGACATCAAGCGCGTTGGCACAATGGCTAATGGCCTGCCGGTTTATGAATACCGCTACGTCTGGGGCCGCAAGCGTCACATTGGTGTAATGGCGCAGGACGTTCTTAAGGCTGGTATTGACGCGGTGGTTCGTCACTGGACGGGCTTCCTCATGGTCGATTACGGAAAGCTCTGATGCCTGCCGCTCGCGCTCCCATGCCTGCCCCGCAGATGATCGAAACCCCGGCTATGCGCCGTAGCGCAATGCTGGCTAAACTGCTGGAAGAACAGCGTCAGCCCGTCGAGATCAAAGGCGGCTATGGTGAACTGGCGGCTAGACTGCTGGGCCAAGGCATCACGCAGTTCAGCGCAAACCGTGCCCAAAGTGCGGTCAAGGCAGAACGAGAAAAGCAAGCGGCTAATCAAGCGGATGCTTATGCTTTGCAACTCCGTAGTTTGGGCGGAGAACCGCCGCCGTCAGCCGCTGCATCAACACCTACGCCTATGCCTACGACGGTGCCGATGCCAAGAGAATCGGCATCAAGGGG
>Ga0247843_1005656_pt1 | contig 17167 bp, 18 predicted proteins | sample LaCruzMarch2017__FD_192420 | JGI IMG/M metagenome (GOLD analysis project Ga0247843, IMG submission 192420) | Freshwater microbial communities from meromictic Lake La Cruz, Castile-La Mancha, Spain - LaCruzMarch2017_8m | ecosystem: Environmental > Aquatic > Freshwater > Lake | place: Spain... | reverse complement strand
CATGCTGGACTAATATCCAGACTTAGAAAAGCCCCTTTTTTCAACATGTCGCAGCGTAATTTAGTTGCGATGGTTCGCAATTATTTTGCACCGCAACATAATTATTTGGCGCGCGCCATAGCCTCTGAATCGACCGCCGCTTGAACAGCCTTGTAAAAAGCTTCCCGCTGCACACCGACCGTGTTGGGGTCAGTTGCCTTGGGCCAGTTACTGTTCGATGCGATCACAAGGTTACGCTTGGGGTCAATGAAGATGCCTTGGCCGAAAATGCCTTGGGCGGCATAACTGCCGTCGTCATAGGTCCACCATTGATAGCCATAGCCCTTACCAGGCATATCAATGTCCGCTTGCTTGCTCGTCGCTGGCGCGATCCAGTTGTCGGGCAAGATGCTTGCGCCGTTGACCTTCGCTCCGCCCAGCATGAACACGCCAAAACGTGCATAATCGCGCGTCGATGCCTGAATGCAGCAACCGCTAATCTCGTGCCCGGTCGCCCCCAGCAGCCAGCTTGCGTCCTGCTCCATACCAAATGGTGCCCATAATTTTTCGGACAGATACGCGGACAAGGTTTTCTTTGTGGCGGAGCTGACCAACACGCCAATCAAATTGGTTTCACCGGTTTTATAGACCCATTTTGTACCAGCTGGGGCCTCACGCGGCAATTTGCGCATGTAGCTGACGGTCACGTCCATGCCATTTTCGGCCTTATGCGTGTTGAACAAAGCGACGTCGGACTTGGGGTCCTCATAATCCTCATTCCATTTGACGCCGGACGTCATCGTGAGCAATTGTTTGATGGTTACGTCATCATAAGCCGAGCCCTTCAGATCAGGGATATAGGCCGAAACCTTGTCATCAATTCTTTTGATATAGCCGTCTTTTATCGCCGCACCGACCAAGGTCGAGGTGAAGGATTTCGCGACAGAAAAGCTCGTCCATTTACCCTCTGCGCCAAAATCGAGACCATATTTTTCCATCCGCACTTTGCCATCTTGGATGATGACCAACCCGGCGGTGCGTTGCGCCTTCATATAGGCATCGACATCCGTTACGATCGTCAACGGCGCGCCCTTGGGCAAAGGATACACCTCGTCCCCTTTCGCAATCACATTGGCCTTAGCAAGGATGGGGATGCGATCCATGGTACGAAACGCGGCGTCGCGTTGCTCTACGCTCCAGAACAGCACGTTAGCGTCCGTCGGCAGGCTGTACAGGAGCGCTTTCATATCCTTGTCCGCACTGACCCAGAAACCGCCTGCTGCCGATGCTATGACCAGCAAAAACCCGAATATCCATTTTTTCATCCTGCTCCCCCAAATTTTATCTTTTGATCAAAGTGACCAGCGCAACATTGATGCTGACGCGCTTGGCTCTACTTCTGCAATACATCAGATAATAGCGGCAAAGCGAAGTAAATTTATCGCCAAAGCCGGTTGGTAAAATTCATTGTGCGAACGACTGCAGTCATTGCGAAAGACCACAGCGCGCCTTATGTACTTAATACACGCCGCCTAAAGGCGGGATTTCTAGGCATTATGCCAAGTGGAGGAGTTCGTTAGATGCGTAAAACATTTTTGAAATTTCTTCTGGTGCCGGTTGCTGCGGCGACCCTAGCCGGATGTGGAATTAACAGCGTTCCGACGGCTGAAGAAAATGCCAAGGCGAAATGGGCCGATGTGCAAGCCGCGTTTCAAGAGCGCGCGAACCTCATTCCCAACCTAGCCAATATTGTTAAAAGCGCAGCAGCGCAGGAAAACAAGACGCTGACCGAAGTCATACGGGCGCGTGCGCAAGCCACCTCGCCCAACATCCAGGTTAACCCTGACGACTTAAGCAATCCTGCAAAGATGGCAGCGTTTCAGGCGGCACAGAATCAATTGTCGGGCAGCCTGTCGCGCCTGCTGGTTTCGGTCGAGCAATATCCTCAGTTAAGAAGCCAGGAAGGCTATTTGAAATTGCAGGACCAGTTGGAGGGTCAGGAAAACCGGGTGCGGATTACGCTGCGTGATTATAATGAAGCGGTGCGCGGCTATAACACCACCATTCGGACATTCCCCGATATCATTGGCGCAAAGGTCATCCATGGCGCAAAGCCGATGGTTCCGTATCAAGCCACAACACAAGGTGCCGAGACCGCACCAACGCTAGATATGGCACCCGCGGCCTAAGGCCAATTTGGGGAATTGAACATGAATAAGGCCCTTGGCCTCATGATTGCGCTGCTACTGGCCCTCACCGGCCAAGCAGCAGTTGCGCAGGATTTTCCGAAGCTGACGGGCCGTGTGGTGGATCAGGCGGACCTGCTTGACCCACAGCAAGAGGCCGCGCTCACGGCGAAGCTGGCGGGGCTGGAAACCCGCACAAAGCGTCAGTTGGTGGTAACAACGCTGAGCAGCCTAGAAGGATATGAGATATCCGATTATGGCTACCGGCTTGGCCGCACATGGGCACTGGGTCAGGATGGCAAAGGCGAGACCGAGAAGGACAATGGCGCTATCCTGATCATTGCGCCTAAAGAACGCAAAATGCGGATTGAGGTGGGCTATGGCCTTGAGCCATTTCTAACCGACGGTCTATCCTCCAGCATCATTCGCAACGACATCACGCCACGGTTCAAGGAAGGTGATTTTGCAGGCGGTATCAATGCGGGCGTCGATCGCATAGTTACACAGTTGGAGCTACCCGCCGATGAAGCCGCCAAGATAGCCAGAGCAGCGCAGGAACCGCGCGGGCGCGATGAGGGCGTTCCTTTTGGCGCGATCATATTTGTTCTGTTCCTGATCTTCTTCGTATTCTTACCCATGTTCCGTTCCTCCAATGGTAGCGGTCGCAAGCACCGGCGCGGCGGCATGGGTCCCGTGATTATCTGGGGCGGCGGTGGCGGCTTTGGCGGCGGTGGCGGCGGATTTGGCGGTGGCGGATTTGGAGGCGGTGGCGGCAGCTTCGGTGGCGGCGGTGCGTCGGGTGGCTGGTAGGAACGTTTGATATGAACATACGTAAAATAAGCCAAATGAGCGCAGCTGACCATGTGCTGGTAACAGCCGCAGTCGCCGATGCCGAACGGCACACAAGCGGCGAAATCGTTACGATTGTAACGGACCTTTCGGACCATTATGACGATATTGCAATGGCCTGGGCAAGCGCAGTCGCGTTCCTTGCGCTGATAAGCTACGCGACCTTTCCTGAATTTTACATCGGTCTGATTACCCGTCTGTCGGGTGGTTGGGGTCATGAATATACGACCGGTGAATATGTCGCCTTGTTGGTGACCGCCGTTGCGTTGAAATGGGTCGGAACTTGGTTGATCCTGAAATGGACACCCTTGCGCATGGCGCTCACGCCCAAAGCCACGAAACTGGCCCGCGTGCGCAGCCGCGCCATCAGCCTGTTTAAGGTTGGAACGGAATCAAAGACGGAGGCCCGAACCGGCGTTTTATTATATCTTTCGATGAAAGAGCATCGCGCGGAAATCGTCGCGGATGAAGCCATCGCGTCCAAGGTTGCACCGGAAGTTTGGGGTGACGCGATGGTTGCGTTGCTGGATCAGGTGAAGGCGGGAAACCCCGGCGCTGGTGTTGCCGCAGCAGTCGCGCAAATGGGCGTTGTTTTGGCCGAAAATTTCCCCAAGGGCAGTGAAAATCCTAACGAACTACCCGACAGGCTCATAGAATTATGATCGAACAAGACGATGTGGAAACCGTGATGTGGCAAGGGCGCTTCATCACGGCGAAGACACGCGGAAAATGGGAATATGTCAGCCGTGCGCGCGGCATTAAGGCCGCGGTGATCCTTGCGATGGAGGATGATCATGTCCTGCTCGTCGAACAATATCGCGTCCCGCTTGGCGCGCGTTGCATTGAACTACCCGCTGGCCTGATTGGTGACCATGAAGAGGGCGAAGACACATTAGTGTCCGCTGCCCGAGAACTTGAGGAAGAAACCGGCTATCGCGCCGACCATTTGGAGATCGTTGGCGCGTTTTTCTCGTCACCGGGCATGGTTAGCGAAAGCTTCTCACTCGTGCGCGCACGCGGCTTGACAAAAGTAAGTGAAGGCGGCGGTGTTGACGGCGAGAATATCATCGTCCACCGCGTTGCCTTGGCCGACTTGCCACATTTTGTTCAGGAAAAGCGTGCCGAAGGCTGCGTCATGGACGTCAAGCTGCTGATGCTGCCCGGAATGATCGCTTAACGGAAATTATCCGCATAGGCCTGCAGCTTTAGCGTTTTCGGCGGCGTTGGGATGAAGGTTGCGACAATGCCCTTTTTCTCAGCATAAGCGCGCGCCGCGTGCAGGCTTGGAAAAGTCAGTTGCACCTGAGCTTGCGTATCGCCTGAGCCTGCCCAACCCATCAGCGGGTCTGCTTTGCGCGGTTCTGCCTGCGCATGTTCCAGCACCCATTCGCGGCGGCCACTGCCCGATTGCATGGCATTTTTGGGGCGCTGAAAGATACGGGCGGACATATTGTATTTCCTGATGGTTATTTCGTCTCCGCCTTGCCCGAACAGCATCTGGGTCGTCAAGCGTTGCGGGGCGTATCGCGCGCTTGTGCTTTTTTGGTCTTGAGACTGGCGATGCTTTCCCACGGCGCGTCGGGCCAGTTATGCTTGGGATAACGCCCGCGCATTTCCTTGGCCACGTCCCGCCAGCTTCCGCGCCAAAATTCGGGCAGGTTGCGCGTGGTCTGAATAGGACGGCCAGCAGGCGAGGTTAGGCTGAGAACGAGTGGTATGCGGTCAACGCCCACCAACGGGTGCATATCAAGCCCGAACAGAGCCTGCACGCGCAATTCGACGGTTGGGCCAGCTTCGGCGGCATAATCGATACTATGCTCGGTTCCGGCGGGGCTTTTGAACGAAGCGGGCGCGATTTGGTCAATACGGGCCCGCACGTCCCAACCAAGCATATTGTCGAGTGCTTGCGCCAAGGCCGACGGCGCGACATCACGCAAGCGGCTCACCTTGCCAAGCAAGGGCACAAGCCATTTTTCCGCGCTGTGCGCCAAAGCATCGTCGCTGAGCGTGGCAATACCGGCGAACAGCGCGCGTTCCCGAAGCGCGCGAGCCGAACCCGACCAAGGCAGTATGTCGATCCCGATATCGCACACAGCGGCTAACAAAGCGTTGGCAACCGCCTGCGGGTTGGGTTTCTCAACGCGTCCCTCGCTAATTACAATCGCGCCAAGCCGCCGCTGCACGCGTGCCTCCACGCGGTCAGCATTTTTGTCGTAGGACAATATCTCCTGACTGACGATTCGATGCGCAAATCGGCCTATGATTTCCGGCTCGGTCAGCGCCGCCGCCGACAATATACGTGCGCCCGACGCCGCGCCTTGCACATCGGCCACAGCAAGCCATTCCGCCCGTGCGAGAGGCGACGCGGCGTCAAGCTGAAGCCCGCGACCCATGGCGCTGATCCATTTCTCGCCCTTGGGATCGCGACGTTTCGCTATTCGCTCAGGAAATGCTGTGGCGATCAGGCCGCCGATGCTCAAGGGATCGACCCCGCCATTACCATTACACAGACGCCCAATGCGTAGCGCCAGCTTGCGTGCGGCTTCTGCCTTTGGCCCACGTTCCCGCACGAAGCGTTCATAGCGTGCGTCAATATCCTCACTTTGCCCACCCAGACCGCGCTCTTGCAACAGGACCGCCAACATCGCTGCGTCCTGCGCTTGCCCACTAAGGGCAGCGGTCACGACCATATGCGCAAGGTTCGGAGGTAAAGGCAGGTTGGCAAGCGTGGTTCCGTGGACCGTAATCCGTCCCTGCGCGTCCAATGCGTCCATCGAGTTCAACAGCTTACGCGCTTGCTGCACGGCGGCGGTGGGTGGCAAATCAAGCCAGCGCAGGCTAGCCGGGTCATTCTCGCCCCAGCGCGCACAATCGAGCAACACAGGCGCAAGGTCACTCTCGAGAATCTCGGGTGGGTCGAATGGCGGCAGGCCCCCATTGCCCGCCTCCTCCCACAGCCGATAGGCAACCCCTGCCTGTTGGCGCGCGGCACGCCCGGCGCGCTGTGTTGCGGCGGACAGGCTTGCGCGCTCGGTGACTAACCGCGTGACGCCAGCCGCTTGGTCAAAGCGGGCGCGCCGTGCAAGGCCACTGTCGACCACGACACGCACCCCATCGATGGTTAGGCTGGTCTCGGCAATGTTTGTGGCGAAAATGACCTTGCGGCGGCCTTGCGCATCACGGCGGACCGCAAGTCTCTGGGCCACTGGGTCAATCTGCCCATGCAGCCTGTGCACAACGATATCGGGCCCGCAATCGCCCAATGCGTCAAAGGCGCGGTCGATCTCACGTACGCCGGGCAGAAATGCCAATATATCGCCCTGCTGCTCCGACAGCGCTTGGCGCAATATGCGCACAATATCGGTTTCAATCGGCAGTTCAGTCCTGCGGCCGACATACAGATATTCCAAAGGCCATCTTTTGCCTTCGCTTTCCAGTACAGGCGCGTTGTCCATCAATGTTGAGAAACGCGCCCCATCCAAAGTCGCGGACATCGCCAGCAAGCGCAGATCAGGCCGGAAAGCGGCCTGCGCCTCAAGCGCCAGCGCGAGGCCGAAATCGCTATCGATGCTGCGTTCGTGGACTTCGTCAAACAGCACAGCCGAGACACCCGATAATTCGGGGTCGCCGATGATCCGGTTGCGGAAAATTCCCTCGGTCATCACCAATATGCGTGTGTTGGGGCCAACTTTGCTATCAAGCCGTGTCGCGTATCCAACCCGTCCGCCGACCGTTTCGTCCAAGTTTTCGGCGATACGTTCCGCCGCCATGCGCGCGGCCAAGCGGCGCGGTGACAGCAGAAGGATTTGGCCGTTGCAATAAGGCTCATCCAATAAAGCAGGCGCAACCATACTGGTTTTACCCGCGCCCGGCGGGGCGATAAGAACGGCGTTGGGCACCGCGCGCAACGATGCCAGCAAATCAGGCATAACCGCCATGACAGGCAATGCTTCGGTCATGTTAAGCGCGGACGGCACCGCTTCATCCGTCAATATGCGCGGGCTATTGCGAACTTCACTGCCTCAGTCAGCGCAGATTTGGCTTCGCCTGCGGGGAAATGCGCAATCGCATCTATTGCACGCTGACCATAATGCCGCGCCCTATCCAATGTGTCGTCAATGGCGCGATGCGCATGCAACAATGTCCGCGCATGGGCCAAATCGGCGTCGCTCACCCGGTTACCAAGCATCGCGTCGCGCCAGAATTTCTGCTCTTCGGCGTTGCCACGGCAATGCGCGAGAATGACGGGTAGCGTAACCTTGCCATCGCGGAAATCATCGCCGCTGTCCTTGCCCATGGTCGCGCCGTCGGAGACATAGTCGATGGCATCGTCAACAAGCTGGAACGCAATGCCTAGATTGCGGCCAAAGGCATCCAACGCCATTTCCTGCGCCTCTCCGCTTTCGGCGACAACCGCAGATATCCGGCACGCCGCAGCAAACAAAGCCGCCGTTTTCGAACCAATGATGTCGAGATATTTCTCCTCAGTCGTCGAAATTTGCCGCTGCGCAGTCAACTGGTGGACCTCGCCTTCCGCGATAACCGCCGACGCATTTGAGAGGATTTTAAGAACCTTGAGTGATCCATCCTCGACCATCAGCTCAAACGACCGGCTGAACAGAAAGTCGCCGACGAGCACAGCCGCTGGGTTCCCGAAAATCAGGTTCGCAGCAGTCTTGCCGCGTCGCATGTCGCTGCCGTCGACAACATCATCATGCAGCAACGTTGCGGTGTGAATAAACTCTACAGCTGCGGCCAGTTTGTGATGACGGTCGCCAGGATAATCAAGCAACTGCGCGCAGGCCAAGGTAAGCATGGGCCGCATACGTTTGCCGCCGCCGGCAATTAAATGGCCTGCCAGTTCGGGAATAAGCGGGATTTCGGACTGCATACGATCAAGAATGACCGTATTGACCTTATTCATGCCCAAAGCGACCAATTTCAAGATTGGGTCTAGCGATGGCGCCTGATGTCCGCCGATTTTGTGGATTGTTGCCGTCATAATCTGATCGCTGTGACGCGCGGCGCGTGGATAGGCAAGTGCAAATGGCGTATTTCCCCTTGTCCGTTGCGGTCAATATCGGCACAGATGGCATTGATGAACGACGCAGACACCCTCGCCCGCTTTCGCAACAGCATCGATAACATTGATGCAGCGCTGGTTTTCATGCTCGCCGAGCGGTTCAAGATCACGCAGGCGGTTGGCGAGTTTAAGGCGAAGTCGTCGCTGTCACCTGCAGACCCTGCACGTGAAGAGCGGCAGATACAGCGGCTTCGGCAATTAGCACATGACGCCAAGCTTGACCCTGATTTTACCGAGAAATTCCTGCGCTTCATCATTGACGAAGTCATCCGCCATCATCAGCAAATCCGCGACGGAAGTTAATCAGCTCATCGCTTTCGGTAAGCGTAGTCTGACCAAAAGTCCGCCAAGATCCTCGCTTTTCTCCAACGCGACAGTCCCGCCATAAATTTCAACAACGTCGCGGACGATCGCGAGACCAAGGCCAGTACCAGGCTTGCTGGTATCCAGCCGCGCACCGCGATCAAACAGCCGTTCACGTTCGCTCTCGGGAATGCCTTGTCCGTCATCCTCAATGATCATTTCCACAAAATCGCCAGTATCTTCGACGGTTACAAACACACTGCCGCCACCATATTTGGCGGCGTTTTCGATCAGGTTACCAAGCATTTCATCCAGATCTTGCCGCTCCACACGTGCGGCAACTTCTGTATCTCCGGCCATATCGAGTCGGACATGCGCATAAAGACGGCCCACCGCGCGTTCCACCGATTCCAAGCTGCCCCAGACGACCGCGCGGCTGTGGCTGTGGCCCCGGCGGCCAACGGCGCGGGCGCGGGCCAAATGATGGTCCACCTGACGCCGCATCGTTGTGGCTTCGCGGATAACCGTCTCCGATATATCGGGGGCTTGTGCGGTCGCGCTATTCATAATGACCGTTAATGGCGTCTTGAGCGCGTGCGCAAGGTTACCCGCATGACGGCGCGATTCCTCCGCCTGTTTCTCATTATGGTCGAGCAAGGCGTTTAGTTCATTGACCATTGGCATCACTTCGTCGGGCAAGGCATCTGTGACCCGGCTTTCCTCTCCGCTGCGCATCTGGGCAATCGCCATGCGCACCGCGCGTAGGGGCCATAGCCCGTAAAATGTCTGTAACGCCGCCAAAATGATTAGGCCAAGCGCCAGCAGAAAGAAGCTTGTCACCAATACCGAGCGCAATTCCTGAATTTGCGCATCAAGGCTATTGCGGCTCTGCGCCACCATGAATGTCCAAGCGACATCGGAGTCCGGCAGCTTTATGGAGCGCTCTGCGATGCGCAGCGGCTCGTCCGGAAATTCATCACTATTCCGAAAATGAACCGACTGATCTTTGTGACCAGCGGGCGGGCTAAGTGCACGATCCCACAGCGAGCGAGAGGGAAATGGCATCGCGTCTTTGCCAGTAATCTGCCAGTAGAGCCCGCTGTTCGGTTCCAGAAAACGTTGGTCGCCCAACGGCCGGTTCATCCGGATTTCGCCATCAGGGCCGATTTCTGCCGAAGCAATCATCGCGGTCAGGACATATTCAATCTGAGTATCAAAATTCTGTTCAACCGAATTGGTCAACACGCGGTCCAGCGCAGCGCCCCCGCCGATGAGCAAAATCGTAATCCACGCAGCTGCCGTCAGGATCATCCGGCGCGTAAGCGATCCGGTGCTTTGGAATTGGCTGCGCCACGTTGGCGGCTTTGGTACGGACATAATGGCGACTGGCGGATTCAGCTGACGGGTTCCTCAAGGCTGTAGCCAAGGCCCCTGATCGTCGAAATCACGTCCTGCCCCAGTTTCTTTCGGATGCGGGTCACGAAGACCTCAATAGTGTTCGAATCCCGGTCGAAATCCTGATCATAAATATGTTCGATCAGTTCCGTCCGCGAAACGACCTTGCCCTTGTGGTGCATCAGGTAAGACAGAAGCTTATATTCTTGCGCAGTCAACTTCACGGGCTGACCATCAAGCGTCACACGGCCCGAACGCGTATCCAACCGGACATCGCCGACATTCAGCTCGCTCGACGCATTGCCAGACGCACGGCGGATCAGCGCACGCAATCGTGCAATCAATTCTTCGGTCTGGAACGGCTTGGCGAGATAATCATCGGCACCTGCATCAAGGCCAGCGACCTTGTCCGACCAGCTATCTCGTGCCGTCAGCACCAAAACGGGGAATTTCCGGCCTTCCTTGCGCCAGCGGTCAAGAACGGTCAGCCCATCAATCTCCGGCAGACCAAGGTCAAGGATGACGGCGTCATAATTTTCGGTGACACCCATGTAATGGCCATCCTCACCATCAACTGAGAGGTCAACGGCATAGCCAGCGCCTTCAAGCGTTGACTTGAGCTGCTTACCCAAATTGGGCTCGTCTTCCACGATCAAAATGCGCATGCCATTCCCTTATATTGTCAAACATTGTAACGATATGGTGCTAGCATATTTGGGTACAGCCACAAAATCCTATCACCGTTGCCGCAGCATGCTTCCCGTCCGTCCATCCACATCGACGAAGATAACGCGGGCGCGGTCAATGAATTTCAACCGATACACCTGTGCGCTTGGGTCATATTCCGGCCCCAAATACTGCATCCCGCGCATGCGCGGCACAATAATTGCCTCAATCTCGCGTAAGGGCTTGACCTTGCCGGCCCGCATATCCTGCCGCGCCTCATTCTGTTCGCCCCGGCGCGGATCGGCCGTTACGGGGCTAAGCAAGGCGATGCTTGCGAGCGTAAAGACAAGGACAAGTCGGTGTAACATCATCGCCCCCTAAGCGTGCGGCATTGAACGCAAAGTGAATGGAGCGCCTACGCTGCGCGTCGCATGACGTCCAAAACCCATTATTTTACCATTTCAAATGTGAAGGACATGCTTGCTCCGACACTTAATTCGCCCGTTGAGATGGGTGTTGTTTTTTCCGCCGCGGCGTCCATCGAACGCACACCCATTGGCATTGGTGCAAACCCCCGCCCCTGATCATTTTCTTCGACGCGCAGCACGCGGACATCATTGTAACCCGCCTTGCGCGCCAAGCTGCGCGCGCGGTTCATCGCCAAAGCCCACACCTTGTCGCGGGCGGCTTCCCGGAATCTGCTGTCGTCATCAATGCCGAACGCAGGCCCGTTGAAATTGGTCGCGCCATCCGCCGCAAGCGCATCCAGGAACGCGCCAAGCTTGTTCAAGCTGCGTAGCTTGGCATTGACCATGTTCGAGGCCTGATAGCCCTTAAAAATCTGCTGCCCGTCGCGATAATCAAATTGCTGGTTCAAATTGATTTGTGTCGTTTGGATATCCCGATCAGTTATGCCAAGCCGCTTCAACCGCGCAACCACAGATGCCATTTGCACATTATTGGCGCGGACCGCCGCGCTTGCCGTTGGCGCCATTGTTTGAACGCCCGTTGAAAACGTCGCGATGTCAGGCGGGGTTTCAACCGTTTCTGAAATCGTCAGGTCAATGACCGGATTGGCGGTGGTAATATGCACCTCAGTCGCCATCGCGCCACTGGCCATCATCCCGCCGGTCACCAGCATCGCTGCCAAAATCAATTTACGCATGTGAAACTCCCATTTTATGCCAACCATTTATATTGCTGTTCGGCGTGCCCTATCGATATAGGCATGGCGAAGCTGAACGGTTGCCGAACCGGGTTTCCCATCACCGATTATATGCCCGTTTATCTGCACCACGGGCATCACAAAGCCTGAGGCGGACGACACAAAGGCTTCGGCGGCTTGCTCCGCCTCGTGAACCGAAAAAGGCCGCTCTTCTATGCGTTGTGCCACAAGCGGAAGCACGGATGCACGGGTAATGCCGTGTAAGATTTCGCAGGTTAACGGGTGCGTGACCAGAACGCCCTCATGCGTTATGATATGCGCGTTTTGCGCGCTGCCTTCGGTAATCCATCCATTGCGCTCCATCCACGCATCGTCCACGCCACGTGCAATCGCCTCATTTTTCATCATGGAGGCATACAGCAGTTGCGTTGTTTTGATGTCCGCCCTGCCCCAACGCAAATCAGGCATCGTCACCACCCGAAGCCCGCGAAGCGCCACCGGGTTGTCGGCAAGCGTGCGGGATTGCGTAAAAGCAAAAACCGTCGGCGGCGTGTCGGCGGGCGGAAACACAAAGTCGCGGTCTTCAGGCGTGCCGCGCGTGACCTGCCAATAGATCATTCCCTCTTCGACATGATTACGCGCAACCAGTTCGCGACAGATGGCGCGCCAGTCATCTGCACCTGGTGCGCCTTTTATGCCGACTTCTGTGAGCGAGCGGGCAACGCGTTGCACATGGCCGTCGAAATCCACAAGTTTGCCGTCGAGTATGGAGACAACCTCATAGATTGAGTCCGAAAACAGGAAACCACGGTCGAAGACCGACACCTTGCCCTCGGTTTCGGGGATATAATGGCCGTTGAGATAGATCGTCCGCATAAAAGGGCTTTGCTTGAAGCTTCATCTATCGTCAACATCCACATTGTCATTGCGGCTTTGGCGGGACTGACAATAAACGGTGGATAGACAATCTGGCTTGCCCCTACCGTTGCTACCCCCTATCCGCCAGCCGACATGTCGCAACCTCCTATCTTCGCGTTCGAAAAACTCAGCCTCCAACAAGGTGGCGGCTGGCTGTTTCAGGATATGGATTTGTTCATCGGCGCGCGCGACCGGTTGGCGCTCATCGGTCGCAATGGGGCCGGAAAAACGACATTGATGAAGCTGGTGGCAGGAACAGTCGAAGCTGACAAGGGCAACCGCGTCCTCGTACCCGGCACCAACATCGTGATGCTTGAGCAAGACCCCGACGTCAGCGCCTTCGACCGGCTTATCGATTTTGCCATTCATGGTGAAAAAGGCCCGCCCGAATATGCGGTGCGCGCGATTGCCGACCAATTGGGTATCAATCTGGAGCGTGAGGCAAAGACCGCAAGCGGCGGAGAAAAGCGACGCGCCTCGATTTGCCGGGCACTGGCAAGCGAGCCTGACCTGCTGCTGCTGGACGAACCGACCAACCATCTTGACCTTGCCGCGATTGAATGGCTAGAGGAATGGCTGACGCGCTATCGCGGCGCATTCATGGTGATCAGCCATGACCGGACGTTTCTAACGCGCTTGACGCGACAGACATTCTGGCTGGATCGCGGGCTGCTGCGCCGCAATGAAATCGGCTTTGGTGGCTATGACGCTTGGACTGAACGCGTGTTTGCCGAAGATGCGCGCAATGCAGACCGTCTGGATGCCAAGTTGAAGATTGAGGCGCATTGGCTGGAACGCGGCGTTACGGCGCGGCGCAAGCGAAACCAGGGCCGGTTGGCCAAGCTCTGGGAAATGCGTGCCGCGCGGGCCGCGATGATTGGCCCGCAAGGCACAGCAAAGCTCGCCGCTTCAAGCGACGACAGCAAAACCAAAACGGTCATCAGCGCGCAGAATGTCGGCAAAAGTTTTGGCGACCGGACGATCATCAAGGATTTCACGCTGCGCATTCAACGCGGCGACCGCATCGGCATTGTCGGCGCAAATGGCACCGGCAAAACAACGCTTATCCGTATGCTAACGGGCGAGACCGAACCCGACACGGGCAACATAACGCTGTCACCAACCTTGACGGGCATCTTCATTGACCAGCAACGCAAACTGCTGACGCCCGAAAAGCGCGTGCGCGATGTGTTGGCCGATGGCAGCGACTGGATCGATGTGCGCGGCGTGCGCAAGCATGTACAGGGTTATCTTAAGGAATTCCTGTTCGACCCCGCGTTGATTGAGGCGCGCATCGGTTCCTTGTCCGGCGGCGAGCAATCGCGCATTTTGCTGGCCCGGGAATTTGCCCGTGAAGCCAATTTGCTGGTGTTGGACGAACCAACCAACGACCTTGATCTAGAAACGCTTGATCTGCTGCAAGAGGTTATCGCGGATTATGACGGCACGGTTTTGATTGTCAGCCATGACCGCGATTTTCTCGACCGGACGGTCAATTTGACGCTTGGTCTGGATGGGTCTGGGCATGTCGATATCATCGCCGGCGGATATGCCGATTGGGAAGAAAAACGCGACAAGCGAGACAAGCCCGCCGCCAAGAAGAGCGAAAAAACCGGTTCGACCGAACCTGCCTCTGCGGCCCCATCAGCACTAAAGAAGGTCAAGCTAACCTACAAAGACCAGCGCGACTATGACCTCCTGCCAAAGCGGATCACAGACATTGATGTCGAGATTGCTGCGATGGAGATGGAAATGAGCGACCCGGCTTTGTACACGCAAAAGCCAGCGCGCTTTGCCGAACTGACCAGCAAGACCGAAGGCCTGCGCGCCGAAAAGGATGCGGCAGAGGAACGCTGGCTCGAACTCGCGATGATGGTCGAGGATCCCACATCCTAGCCGGTAATGCGGTAGAAGGCAGCTAGCCGATCTAGCGCGATTTTTAGTACGAGTTTTCCCGACCGCACGGGCCACGACATCTCGCGTTCCCCAGCAGGCACACTTTCCCCAATACAAATCACTCGCCACGCAATATCCGACAAATCGGGGCCAAGCGCGGTCAGCGCGCCGTCAAAGCGGCTTTTGGCCTGAATCATCCGTTCCGTTCGGTTCAGCCCCGATGGCGCGCCGCGTTTTTGACGGCTACGCGGGATATTCTCCCACGACATAGTCACATGCGGTCCAAGTGCGGCGGCTTCATAATCCCCGCGCAATATCTCTCCGGCCAACATTTGTCGGTTCGACAAATAGCCGCGCGCGTGCAACCACGACAGTGGCGATTCCGATAGGTTAATCGTCACAGTGCGCCGGCTAGCGGGACTTTCCGCCACTGGGTTTTCGACCAACATGCGTCGGTCGTAAAATTTTCGGTTCGAATGGCATTTGGCGGGCATCGATAATCTCCTTTGACTCATCGAAACACCCTTGCCATGTGGTAAATATTGTAGGAAAGAAAAAACCTATTTGGTAATGGAGTGTTCCATGCAAAGTCGAATTCGCGATGTTCGAAGGGCCAAGGGCCTGACACTTGCCGATGTAGCCGAACGCTGCAATCCACCAACAACGGCACAAACTATCGGCCGCCTCGAAACCGGCATGCGCGTGCTGTCGCTCATCTGGATTAACCGTATTGCGGAAGCATTGGGCGTCGATTCCAGCGATCTTGTCGCTTTGCCTGACCAACAATTTCTGCCCGTCGCGGCGGTGCTGCATGAGGATGGAACTTATGCCCCAACACAAGAGGAGCGCATCATGGTTCCCAATGTCGGTGGCAGCATGGTCGGGCTTCGGATTGCAGCGGCAATGGGCGAATATCGACGTGGCGATGAATTATGGCTTGAACAGCTACAACCGGACGATTTTGCGTCTGCGCTGAATTTGGATGTCCTTGTGCCACGACCGGGCGGACGGTTCATCTTTGGCCGCTTGCTTGGCCGTGATGTCAGCAAGCTCCACCTTCTGCCTCTTGAGGCCGGCGCACGTCAAAAGGTCGTGACCGAACCAGCCTGGATTGCCAAAGCCGTCCGGCTCGTCCGCAAGTTATAGCCGTTAAGGCTGTGCGCCGAAGTCTGCGTCTATCCGTTCGGCCTTAGAACCCGTGACTTCGTCGGTCGGGACGAAGCTATGTGATCCAACCTTGAACCAAATCAGGATCGGCGCTGCCTGATAGATGGATGAATAGGTCCCCACGACAATACCAAATGCCATTGCCATGCTGAAACCAAAGATGACGTCCGGTCCAAACAGCACCAGCACGATCAGCGGCAGCGAAATCGATACGCTGGTCATCACCGTCCGGGACAAGGTTTCATTGACCGACAGGTTTAACAGCGAGGCCATTTCCATTTTTCGGAACTTCATCAGGTTTTCGCGGATGCGGTCGTAAATCACGACGGTGTCGTTCAAGGAATAGCCGATGATGGTCAGCAACGCGGCAATGATGTTCAGATCAAACTCCCACCCCGTCAGCGCAAATAGCCCGAAGGTAAGCGTTACATCGTGGACCAGCGACCAGATCGCGCCGACACCGAACTGCCATTCGAAACGGAACCAGATATAGATCGAAATACCGGCCATTGCGGCCAGAAGTGCCAATATTCCCTTGCTGAACAACTCCTCCGAAACCTTGCCGGAGACAGAGTCTACCCCGTCAATCCGTACATCGGGATGACCGACCTTCAAACTGCTGGTGATTTTCTCCGCCATCGCATTGGCCAGTTCCGGATTCTTGTCCGCGCCTTCTGGCAGTTTCATGCGGATCGACACTTGGTTTTCAGCGCCGAAGCGCTGAATTGTCGGGTCGCCATAGCCAAGACTGCCCACCGTCTCGCGTAATTCGGTCACAGGCGCCGTGGCGCTTTGCGTAAAGGTTGCGCGGATCATTTGGCCGCCGATGAAATCGACACCGAAATTGAGGCCCTTGGTCGCGACCAAGCCAATGGATGCCGCCATCAGAAGCAAGCTTATGGCAAAAGCCCAAACGCGCCATTTGAGAAAGTCGATATTTGTGTCATCACGAACGAGTTTGAGCAGTTTCATATCAATATCCTCAAATCGTCAATTCAGTGGGACGCGTGCGCTTCACCCAGAGTGAGACCCACATGCGGGTGATGGTCACTGCGGTGAAAACCGAGGTCACAATCCCGATCATCAAAACCACGGCAAATCCGCGAATGGGTCCCGACCCGAAAATGAAGAGCAAAACCGCCGCGATGACGTTGGTGCTGTTCGCATCGAAAATCGCGCGGCTTGCCTCTTTGTAACCAACTTCAATCGCCTGCACGACGCGCCTGCCTCGCTTCAACTCCTCACGGATACGCTCGTTAATCAAAACGTTTGCGTCAACCGCCGCGCCAATCGTCAGGACAAAGCCCGCAATTCCCGGCAAGGTCAATGTCGCATTGGCAAAGGACATAACGCCCAAAATCATCAACACGTTGATGACCAAAGCAACATTGGCATACATGCCAAAGCGTCCGTAAACGAGGAACATGAGCACAAGAATGGCGGTTGTACCAATGACCGCAGCCAAAACCCCACGGCGGATGGAGTCCGCACCAAGGTCGGGCCCAACTGAACGTTCCTCAACAATCGTCAGGTCAACCGGCAATGCGCCAGAGCGGAGCG
>Ga0247843_1005650_pt1 | contig 17175 bp, 12 predicted proteins | sample LaCruzMarch2017__FD_192420 | JGI IMG/M metagenome (GOLD analysis project Ga0247843, IMG submission 192420) | Freshwater microbial communities from meromictic Lake La Cruz, Castile-La Mancha, Spain - LaCruzMarch2017_8m | ecosystem: Environmental > Aquatic > Freshwater > Lake | place: Spain... | reverse complement strand
AGTTAAAGAAAGCTATTCTTTATATTTTTAAGCAATATGGTTCGATATATACAATTAGCTTTACAAATCTTATTATAAAAAATACGCCAATTAATGTCCAGTTTAATTCTGATTGATTACTTATCTTAATCGGTGCAATTAATCCAGGTAAAAATCACGCTACAAATCAACACCATCTATGACTAAAATCAACAATGAAGGTGAATGAAGCGGAAGAAAACTGGAAGAAAGCAGAAATATACCCTTAAAACCTTAACTCTTAAATGAATTCACTCTACATCCTCACCATCCTTTGTGCAAATGTAGTATTGGCAGAATGGCTGGCTAAGTACCGTTTTTTCAAATCAATGGGAGCGGCTCTCATTGTAATTATTACGACGGCTATCACAGCCAACGTAGGACTCATCCCCTCCTCAAGCGCTCAAGTACCGGTCTATGACGGCATTTTCTCCTACTTAGCGCCGCTTTCCATATTTTTCCTGATGCTCAAAGCCAATTTACGAAGTTTGCGAAAAGCGGGCGGAGCAATGGTATCTTTATTTTTGACGGGGTCTGTCGGGACCATTTTGGGGGTGGTGCTCAGCATGAAACTTTTTGATGCCGAACATACGATAGGCTCGCTCCATTACGCCATAGCAGGAATGTTTACGGGTACTTACATTGGCGGAAGTGTAAATTTTAATGCTGTAGCTCTGCATTATGGCGTTTCCAAAGACGGCACCCTTTTTGCCGCCGCTACTGCTGCTGACAATATCATCACAGCACTTTGGATGATTGCCACTTTATTAGTGCCTCAATTGCTCGATCGTTATTATCCACGTAAAAAGCAGCAGTCAACCGCTTCTGAAAAAGAATTGAACGAGCATTTGAACGACAACGAATCCGTGAATCCGATGGATGTAGCTCTGTTGTTGGGTTTAGGGATTTTCAGCATTTATCTGTCACAACTCGTGGCTAGTACCTTCAAAGGAGTTCCGGCGGTTTTGGTACAAACTACGTTTGCGTTAGCATTGGCTCAGTTTCCAGCAGTAAACCGCCTGCCCGGTTCGCGTATGTTGGGGCTTCTTTGCGTGTATTTATTTTTGGCAGTCATTGGTGCTTATTGCGATATTCCTGCCCTCATTCATGATGGTCGATTGGCATTTACGCTGTTGGGAATTATTACGGTTTTGGTGCTGATTCATGCCACGGTCGTGTTTGGGATTGGTGCCTTATTGAAGCAGGATTGGGATATGTTGGGGATTGCTTCTCAAGCCAACATCGGTGGTGCAAGTTCAGCTTTGGCTTTGGCCCGGAGTATCAATCGTACTGATTTACAACTTCCTGCCGTATTGGTGGGCGTACTGGGCAACGCCATCGGGACCTATTTAGGAATTTGGGTAGCAGAATGGCTTCGCTAAAGCGCAAATTCAAAATCATTATTAAACGAATGAAAGAGTTATTATCAGATGTTTTCTCGGAACAATACCGAGAGGACTTCTTATTTTGGTCGGTGCTTTGTATGTTTTTGGTATTACTGTCTGTTTTCGGGGGAGCATCTTTTTTTAGTATAGCTATCATTTGTGCATTGGTGTCAGTATTTACTGTGCCCTTAGGCATTATCCTACTGATAACTGTGTTGATTCGCCGCCGCTTGAATCCCCGCTTCCAACCTTTAACTGAAATAAGACTCGCGCTATTGATGGTAGGATTACCATTTTTGGCATGGCCTTCCTATTTTTTGACTAATGAAGTCAGTCTTTTTGTAAAAACACAAATGAGGTATCGGGCAGCAGAAGAGCTAATTGCAGAATTGGAACAATACAAAAAGCAAGAAGGCAACTATCCTTTTTCAACGGGAAGAATCCCGGCAGGTTTTGCTTCAAAAAAAGACTGCAATAATTACCATATTGGCTATTGTACTCAGGGAGATACATACAGAGTATATTTTGGGCTTAGTTCCCATTTATTTACTTCCCATCAGTACACCTACTGTGCTGATTGGTCTAAATTGGCCAAAGAGTCCTGGTACGGAAACCCTACTGGAAAGCTCAATTGGCGAGTGCAAACCATGGTAGATTAAAAATAAAAGGAGCTATCATCTGATTGTATTTGAAAGGATAGCAATGACAAATCGTATTTTTGAGACAAAATAAACTCTGCACATGCACGTTACAGGCTTCACTTTCATTCGCAATGCTGTCAAATTTGACTTTCCAATTGTAGAAGCAATTACTTCTATTTTGCCCATTTGTGACGAATTTGTAGTGGCAGTTGGCCAAAGTGATGACAGCACACTTCAACTGATTCGAGAAATAGCCCCGCAAAAAATCCGCATCATTGAAACCGTTTGGGACGAAACCTTGCAGGAAGGAGGAAGTGTGTACGCCAAAGAAACTGACAAAGCATTTCGGGCTATTTCAGAAAAATCGGACTGGGCATTCTATATTCAGGGCGATGAGATGGTACACGAAAAAGACCTACCCGTCATTAAGGCCGCTATGCAACGATGGAAAGAGGATGCCACAGTGGATGGATTGTTATTTGATTACATCCATTTTTACGGTTCTTATGACTTTATTGGCGATTCTCCTACTTGGTATCGAAAAGAAATTCGTGTCGTCAAAAACAACAAGAACATCTATTCCTACCGTGATGCTCAGGGTTTTAGAAAAAACAATAACGAAAAACTGAGTGTCAAACCCATAGAAGCAAGTATGTATCATTATGGCTGGGTAAAAGACCCGCGCGTGATGCAGGAAAAACACCTGCACATTCACAAATATTGGTACGGAGACGAGGCTGAAAAACACGTAAAAGTGGCTGCCGAAGGCTTTGATTATTCTCAAATAGACTCGTTAGCGAAGTTTAAAGGCACACATCCTCAAGTAATGAAAGCGCGTTTACAGCGCCAAAACTGGCAATTCACGCACGATATTTCGCACAAAAACTTAAGCTTTAAATACCGTCTTAAAATGTGGATTGCCCAACTGACCGGTTGGTATATAGGAGAATACAGGAATTATAAGATTATATAAAAATCGATATGCCTTACTACGAAGACATCGACGATTTTTTTGCTCACCAAACACCCGAAATCAGGCACTTACTTCAATATGTCCGACAGCTAATTTTGGTATCCCATCCCAAAATGCGCGAACGTTTTATGTACAACAGTATTCCTTTTTTTCTTTGTTTGGATTACGTCTGTTATTTTGGTAAAATCCAAAAAACGAAGGGCGTCGAGATTTGTTTTGCGAAAGGATTCTTATTGTCGAACGAACAGGGACTTCTGGATGCTAAAGGCCGAAAAATAATTAGCGGAATTACCGTTCGTAACCTGCAGGAATTCAAAGAAATAGAAGACGACTTTCTGGAAGTTTTGCAGGAAGCGATTTTATTAAATGAAACCCACCCGGAAAAGACGTTTGCTAAGATTATTTTTGAAAGACGAAAAAAATAAGGGGTCAGAAGGTTTTACACTTTCTGACCCCTTAAAACGTTTTCTGAACAAAAATCAGTAACTCAATATCGTGAATTCCGTACGACGGTTTTTCTGGTGCTCTTCTTCCGTTTTGGCATCTTTGATTACCAACTGCGTTTCACCATATCCTTTTGCTACCATTCGCTCACGTACTATTCCTTTGGAAGCAATATAATCTACAGCGGATTGCGCCCGATTTTGAGAAAGTTTCTTGTTGTAAGCATCCGTATCACGCGCATCGGTATGAGAGCTTAACTCAATATTTACAGTCGGATTATCATTCAGGATTTGCACTAACTTATCCAATTCAACCGCGGCATCAGACCTGATATTGAACTTGTTAAGGTCATAGTAAATGTTTTCCAACACAAACGTTTTGTTCAACGTCAAACGATCTAATTTAAGCGATACATAAAAAGTGGTATCCATCGTAAGTTTCTTACGGAAAACCTGCGGAATCGCCTTCCCTGCCATGGTAAATGCATCGCGTTTGGTAATATAGCCCTTCTTTTCAATCAGAAGCGTATACTCTTTGCCTTCTTCCAGCGGGAAAGTCCCGAAGATACCACCACCTTTTGTCGTGCCTTGTCCTACCAAACTATCGGCTGAGACTTCGTATATTTTTACAATAGCCGAATCAAGCACCGCCGAAGGGGTTTCGTTGGAAGCTACCATGCCGGCTAAGAAATAATTAACAATCTTTGGCGGTTCGGGTTTTCCAATCGTACGACGACGCGGGTCATCAGGCGGAAGTTTTTCAAGTTCTGCCAATTGCGTAGAATCCAGTCCTACACTTTCGTCTTCTACAAAATAAATATCATCATCGCCCTTTCCACCTTCCCGATTGGAAGAAAAGAAGCCGTATTTCATTTCATCGTCAGCAAAAACCAGCCCAAAATCATCAAAGCGAGAATTGATAGGCATCCCCAAGTTTTCGATGCTGATAACGCCCTGTGAACGCGTCGCTACAAATACGTCCAATTTTCCCAAGCCGGGGTGTCCATCTGACGCAAAATAAAGTTTGGCATCGGGTCCTACGTACGGGAACATTTCATCGCCCGGCGTATTAATATCCTTACCCATATTAACGGGTTTGCTGAAACGACCGGAAGCATCCATATTAGAACGATAAATATCACTTCCTCCTACTCCACCAGGACGGTCAGAACAAAAATAAAGCGTCCGCCCATCGCGCGAGAAGGCCGGGCTACCATCCCAGGAAGCTGAATCACTGACCGGAATTAGACGCGGTTCCGTCCATCTGTTATTGGCAAAGCGGCTCAAGTACAGGTCTAAATTTGCCCTGCCTTTTTTCTTTCCAGTATTTCCTCGGGCAATCACCACTGTTTTACCATCTTTGGTAAACGTTACATTGGCTTCGTTGACGCCTTCCATAAACAACGCAGGACTGAATACTTCCGATTCTCCGCCTGTTTCGTCATAACTTTCAGCCAACTTTACTTTGTAAATACCCAACATGGGCATCCCGTTGGTTTTGTACATCGTCTCTTTACGCGAAGCGGCAAAAATCAAGTTATCGTCTTTCACAAAAGGTGAAAACTCGGCCCCCGGCGTATTCAGTTTCTCCAGATTTTTGATTTTGTAAAACGTCTTTTTCTGTTGAATAACGTCAATGGATTTCAGGGTGTAGAGCTCGCGATTAGCTCTTTCTAGCGCCACTTTATTCGTAGGAGTACTGTTGACGTATTTTTCCAACTGCGCGATGGCTTCGCTGTATTTTCCCTCCGCCTTCAAAGCAAAAGCATAATTGAAAGCAAAATCAGGGCTGGTCATGCCATTGTCCAATGCTTTCTGATAATAGGAGCTCGCCAACACAAATCGGTTTGACAATCGATACGATTCCGCCAAAAGGTAATTAGTGCGACCGGGTTCGTAATTGGCCGCGGCAACTGTTCGTAAGTCTTTAATGGCTAAGTCATATTCACCATTGTCATATTCTCGAACAGCTTGTTTAAAGAGGGATTGGGTCGAATTACAAGCAGTTAAACAGGCCAATAATCCCACAAAGGCCAGGCTAGATATGAATGTATGCTTTTGCATAATAGGTCAGATACAAAACGTAAGCGGCTAAGTTAGCAAAATGGTTTTTTTCTGCTAAATTTTAACGCTAAAAGTTATTGAAATATTGCATAAGTAACCACACGGTGCGCCGCTGCGATAGAAACATAGAACACATAGCTTCCACAGTAAAATAAGGGATATAACGGAAACGCTGACCGAACTTATCGTCCAGTCAGCGTTAGGGATTCAATCCGTGAAAGTATCCTAACCTATTCTTTTACAAAATCCAACGGAAAAATACGTACAGGGTAAAAGACAGAAAAATAGAAACCGGCAGGGTCAGTACCCAAGCCATCAAAATATTGCGAATCGTCTTTGCCTGTAGATTTTTAATTCCTTTACTGGCCACCATCGATCCAGCAATTCCCGACGAAAGCATGTGGGTTGTACTTACCGGAAGGCCAAATCCTGAAGCCAAACCAATTGTACTCGCCGCTACTAATTCTGCCGAAGCACCTTGAGCGTAGGTAAGGTGTGATTTACCGATTTTTTCACCCACTGTCACCACAATCCGCTTCCAACCTACCATCGTTCCCAATCCAAGAGATAAAGAAATCATCAATACTACCCAAAACGGGGCATAATCGGTAAAGCGACGAAGTCCTTTTTTATCGTCGGTACTTTCTTTTAGTATTTTTTCATCGGCAGCACTCAAATTAACCGACTCGCTTTCCATCAATTTTTTTAAGCTGTTGTTGATTACCAATACATCACGACGAGCGCCAAGACGCTCATCCTGTTTCATTTTACCGTCAGGGCCTGTATTAGCAATCCGTTTGGCTAAGTCTTGCGTGCTGCTTTTTACTTTAGCCAACTGTTTTTTTTCGTCAATGCCAAGCAAAGTGATATCTACTTTAGTCATCGTCTGTTCAATAGCTATCAAATTGCCACGCATGGATTGAGGTTCAATTTTCTCATTCAATGCAAAGTAAGTTGGAACTACCCCAATTAGAATCAGCATAATAAGCCCCACTCCCTTTTGGCCATCATTGTTACCATGAAAGAAGCTTACTCCTGTACAGGTAAGAATCAGCACAACTCGAATCCAGAGGGGAGGTTCCTGATTCTTTTTAGGCTCACTGAATACCTGATCGCGGGCTTCTTTATTAAGCAGACGCCTTAATATAAACATTAAGAACACCGCCAAACTAAATCCTACTAATGGAGACAGCAACAGCGAGCCAAAAATTTCACCTGCTTTACTCCAGTTAACGCCTGCTCCGTCAGAAGCCTCGGGCATCATTGAAAAAGCGAGCCCTACCCCTAAAATAGAACCAATCAATGTATGTGAACTCGAAGAAGGCAATCCAAAATACCACGTTCCAAAATTCCAAATAATGGCACTTATGAGCAATGCCAATACCATAGCAATACTGTGATATACATTTTGGTCAATGAGCAACTCAACGGGCAGTAAGTTGACAATTCCCATCGCCACAGCAATACCTCCCAGAATAACGCCGAGAAAATTGCAAAACCCGGACCAAATAACGGCGGTCGTAGGTTTGAGTGAATTGGTATAAATTACGGTAGCAACGGCGTTGGCGGTGTCGTGAAAACCGTTCACGAATTCAAAAGCACACGCACACAAAATACAAATAAAGAGAAGGATGAAAATGTCAGTTTCTAAGCCAAACATGGGAGAGTTTGTAGTTTACAGCTCGTAGTTCACCGTTTTTCTTGGTATTTAGTGACCTATGTAGCTATGTGATAATTACTAAGTTAGATTTTGGGAACAAAGGTAAATCAAACTTCTGAGGCTTATGTTAAGAAATTGTTAACGCACAAGGTAGTAATAAGGTCAAATTCTCTTGAAAAAGGCAACAATTTAATTTGAATCTAATGGTTCGCTATTTCTGCGTTTATTGCTTTTTTTGCGCCAATCCATGTCGTATTTCAATTTCATTTCCCCGTTTTCGTCGACGGCTCGGATGATAAGATTATTGCCATCCAAACTTTGCAGATCCGCTTCTTCCGGGTGTCGTTTTAGATTACTGAGCGGAACTTGTACCAACAAATCGGTTTTATCCCGAAAACTGTACGTTCCTCCCACAAAAAAGGTCAAAACACTGGAAGCTACTTTCATTTGGTTCATATTTAATTCCTGACCCTGTAACACAAACAGATTTTTAAGATTCTCAAACCGGACATTGTCAAAATCCCGTCGTTTAAACAGTATTTTCTGAATACGTTTAATTGGCTCAAAATGATTTAATTCACCATTCGTGATTTCCAAAGCCAGTTGTCCGTTCATGGTAGCGGGCAAAAGAGAAAAATCACTTTTTAACTGACTGCTGTAGGAAAAAGTTGTGCTGAGGCTTCCGCTAAGATTGTGGTCAGAAATAGTACTTTGTCCAAAGTTTTCAAAGGCATAAAACACTTTTTGTACATCCGCATGCTCTACCTTACCGTTGGCGGACAATTGATGTATAGAGCGATCAAATTGTTCAATCCCTCCTGTCACCTGAAAATCTCCCCCAAAAGCCTTCATTTTCACATTTTCACACTTCACAGTTTCCTCACTCAAATACACCCTTCCTTTCACCTTTTCAGCCTGAAACTTTCGATAATGAACCTTTTCAGCCACTAACAGCGCTTTGATTTCCAAGTGATTGAAGATTTTTTCCATCACATCCGAAAATCTTTTTTTGCTTTGCTTTTCAGCATTGGTATGATAGTTACGAATCCAGTCCAGCCCTAAATCAGGTGTATAGATACTCATGTCTCCCGCTACTTTTCCCGAAGAGTTAAATACATAAGGCAGTAAACCCACAATTTTGCCGCTGATACGAATCTGATTTTTCTGGTGGTTTAAGTGAAGAAACGATACATCCACTACTTTTTCGTTAAACCGTATGGTACTGTTCATTCGGGTAAAATTCACCTGTTGGGGTACATAATTAAATGCTACATTTTGGAGTGTTGCCCGCCCCGTCAATTTTCCATTCAAACGATTTTCTTTTTCATTAAAAATGGGGGCTATTCTGCCATTATAAGAGTAGTTTATCAGCATTTTCCCGGCTTTTAACTTCACTTTATTCCCATTAAACAGTTTGTTGCAATGAGCCAAATCTGCCTTTACAACCCCTTCCATTGCCACCTGTGGGTCCTCCAAATCCGTAATTGTGAAAAAGGCACTCACGGGAATTACACCATACAGCAGCCCCTGTGCTTTTCGCACCGTAATTCGAGAGTTTTGATCACAAATTCGATGAGTTGTATCCAACTGATTTGTAAAATGAGCCGTGCTCGTAATTTCAGAAAGCAACCCAATCTGGCTGACGTACTTGAAGGTTTTTGTTTGAAAATCAATGTTTACCAGCGGATTTTCACCCCCTTTTAGGGGCGCGTCTAAACGGACAGTGGCTGTTAAAACGGGTAAAATTTTAAAGGATTCAATTCGTTGCGCCAATCGCTTTGGTACAATGGTCAAAGCACGCTTTGCGGCAATGGTATCGGTTGTAATTTCCAGTTGTATTCGTCCCATTTTGGCAAAATTAAGCTCTCCCTTTATTCCGAATGCATCCTGATTGACCCGAACCTCAGACGGGGCCATTTGCAGCTGGGTATTTTTGGGGTTGAAAGAAAGCTTCAGGTCTAATTCCGTCGGCTTTTTCTCCAAAAAAGCGCCTCGCTTGGTATTAAATGCTAATCCCTCAAAATAGACAGTGCCCTTCAGTTCCAAATTCCAAATCGTATCCGTCAGCTGCACATAATTGGTCAAATTATTCATCGTAAAAGCAAAGTGTTTGTCCCGCACTGAATCCTGCAGAGAAAACTCAACGTTTTCGGCACACACTTCACGAAGGCGACCCAGAAATTTTTGCTCAAAAATTGAGTCGGTCATTTTTTTAGAGGACAACGTAGAGTCTTGACGGAAAACACTCAAATTACTATAGCCGGTTGCCTCCGTAAAAATGTCCACTTTCCCATTTTTAAAACAGACCGAACGAATCTGAAACTTCTTTTTCAATAATTCCTGCCCATCTATTCTTACCGTAAGTCGTTGAAGAAACAGCAATTCTTTGTGGTGACGTGCATAGGCGCTATCTTGCAAATGGACATTGAAAAGCGTGAAGGAAAAGCCAAACCCATCCGCAAAAGGAGTAAAATGAAAATTTTCGGCGGTAAAACGACCGTTAATATTTTGGTTGATTTCTGCCAAAATATACTTGAATAGTTGGTCACGGTATCGATAAGCCCAACCTCCTGTGGCAACGGTCAGGATAAAAAGGAAACCGACGATATATAGGGTTATTTTAAGTATTTTGGACATGATGATGGCTTATCGAAAGTAATATGACAATATAGACTGCTTTTATCTTTAAAAATACCGTACCAATACAATGCAATATAGAAGATTTGGAAGAACTGATTGGCAAGTAAGTGAAATCGGTTATGGAATGTGGGGCTTGGCTGGATGGACGGGCTCAGAAGAGGATGAATACAACGCCGCCCTTAATCGCTCCGTAGAATTAGGCTGTAATTTTTTTGACACTGCCTGGGGGTATGGTGCCGGGCGCAGCGAGCAGGTATTGGGCGAACTCGTAAAGAGGCACGCCGATAAGCGCCTGTATGTGGCTACTAAAATACCTCCAAAAAATTTCAAGTGGCCTTCAAAACCTGAATTTACGTTGGAAGACTGTTTCCCGGCAGCTCATATCATCGAATACACCGAAAAAAGCCTTAAAAATTTAGGCGTTGAAACGATTGACTTACAGCAGTTTCACGTTTGGGAAGACCATTGGGCACAGCATGAAGAATGGCAAAAGGCCGTAGAACAACTCACTCGCGACGGTAAAGTGCAGCATTGGGGCGTAAGTGTGAATCGCTGGGAACCCGACAACGTCCTAAATACCTTGCGTACAGGACATATTTCAGCGGTACAGGTCATTTATAATATCTTTGACCAAGCTCCTGAAGATACTCTTTTTCCGCTTTGTCGCGAATTGGACGTAGCCGTGATTGCGCGCGTTCCGTTTGACGAAGGAACCCTTACGGGCACTTTCACTAAAAACACTACCTTCCCGGCCGACGACTGGCGCAGCACTTATTTTGTACCCGAAAACCTGATTTCGAGCGTAGAACATGCTGATGCGTTACGTCCGCTTATTCCATCGGGCATGAATATGCCCGAAATGGCTTTGCGTTTTATTATGAATAACCCTGACGTAGCGACTACCATTCCGGGAATGCGTAAAATCCGCAATGTAGAAGCAAATATGGCCACCGGCGACGGAGAAAAACTCCCTGCAAGTCTTATAGAAAGCTTAAAAACACACCGTTGGGACCGTACTCCCACAAGTTGGAGCCAATAAGGATTGCCGTGTTTATTTCTTAAAGCTTAAATTACACAAAAAAGAGTCGGGTAAACACCTGACTCTTTTAATAAATACCGGAAATTGTTTCCTTTTATCTAAGACTTACTTCGCGGGTTTTTCCTTTTTCTACCGCTTTCATTACGCGGAAGAAATTACCGCTCCAAATTTTCTCAATGTCTTTTTTGGAATAACCCCGACGGACCAATTCAATCGTCATGTTTTTGTATTGACTTACATCGAAGCAGTCGGCCAAAGCCCCTCCCCCATCAAAATCAGCGCCCATGCCTACATAGTCAATGCCAATCAATTTCACAATGTGGTCAATATGATCGATGGCATCTGTGACGGTGGCTAACTGAATAGGATATTTTTTATTCAATTCCGTAAATTCTGCCCGCGCTTTTTGCTGCTCTGCTTCGGGTAACGTCATCATCCCACGACGGTCTTTAATGTTATATTTTTCGTAAATGTCTTTCATTGCCGCTTCGCGCTCAGGACTCGCTGGAATCGTTTTGATGTAATCGCTCAGCAAATTGAGTTGAATTACACCGCCGTTTTTAGCCAATGCTTTCAGCATGTCGTCCGTCAAGTTGCGCGGATGATTACAAACAGCCTTTGCGCCTGAGTGGCTGGCTATGATAGGAACTTTAGACAGCCGAATAACATCATAAAATGTAGAATCTGACACGTGCGAAACATCAACCATCATCCCCAAGCGATTCATTTCTTTCACCACTTGCTCACCCAATGGGCTTAAGCCTTGGTATTCGGCCCCTTTAGGGTCGGTTGAAGAGTCACAAATGTCGTTGTTGCTGGAATGACAAAGTATCATGTAGCGAGCTCCTAAATCATAGAATTTCTGTAACATGAGCAAATCATGACCCATAGCGTACCCATTTTCCACTCCGATAAAAATAACGCGCTTGCCTGTTTTTCCGATGCGGTAAGCATCATCAGGAGTCGTGGCTAATTCTGCCAATTCGCTTGTACTTTTGAGCGTAGTATTGATGGCATCAAAAATCCCCAATGCGCGTTTTTTGGCAGCTTCATGCGCTTCCGACGTTCGTGGGCCTTGTCCTAAATAAACGGCAAAAAAGATAGCATCCAATCCGCCGCGTTTCATGCGTGGATAATCCACCTTGCTGTTGGTAGTGCGCGCGTCGTTGTCTTTGGTAATGTCAAATCCACCGCAAGAGCAACATTGGTGTATCGGCGTGTGTATCGACAGTAAATGCTTTCTCGTGAATTTTCTTGGCTTTTTTCAGCAAAGCTGCATCATCCTGCGCAGCTACTGACAAAGCCGTAAGCGCAAAACAGGATATAAGGGTGGTTTGAATAAAGGTTTTCATTTGTAGATTTTTAGTGTGCAACGATTTAGCATAAATCTTTATAAGGCAAGGCTTTAGCCATGGAATGTCATGGCTAAAGCCTTATTATTTACTTTTACATCGCCCCGGCTTAAAAGCCGGAGTTAAAAGAGTCTTTTCACAATTACTTCGCAATCCAGAGTTTCAACTTCATATCGTTGGCTCCACCCTGTTGTTTGAGGGCTGCACTAAAGTTCGTAAAATTCAGCGACTCTTCAGAACCCGGATATGGCAAACGCGTCGGAATAACTCCAGCATTGACGTTAATAACTGACGGTTTTAACTCAGGATAACCCGTACGACGAAACTCCGTCCAAGCCTCAATTCCCTGTCCGTACAAAGCAATCCACTTTTGTTCCATAATTTGCTTATACCCCTCTGTTCCGGTCTTGAAAGCATTGGCAGTCAGGTAATCCGGGCTTACGGTAAGCTTGTATTGACTGTGTGAAGCCGTGATGCCATTGGCGTAATTGGCGGCGGCATCGCCTGCTGCCGTAATTCCCTTATAAGCTAATTCTGCTTTGATAAAAAGCAATTCTGCATAACTCAAAATTACCCCCGGAGCGGTTGGCCCAACAAAAAACGCACCCACTTTTGAGGTTTTTGACAAGCCTAAGGCATTGGCATCTGCATTGGAAAGGCCATTGGGAACCCCTTTGTAATCGCCACCATCAGCAGGCTTATCTGCATAAACCGCCAAACGAGCGTCTTTCAGCGCCGCCAGTTTATTGACAAGCGTCGCACTTACGCGATGATCATCACGGGTTTTGCGATTTTGGTTAATGGGGTTATTGTTATTAGTTGCATCCAAATAATTCAATTGAATGGTTTCAGAAACCGCACTAATCACGGGATATTTGGCGGGGTCACCCAAAATTCGGTTGATTTCTGTTTTAACGTCCATTGTCGCATCCGTTTTGCTCAACATCCTATTTAGAAGTCTTATAGTCAACGAATTGGCAAATTTTTTCCATTTGGTTACGTCATTGGCAAAAAGAATATCGCCGGCAATTGCCTTAGTCTTGTCAACGGCATCAATCATATCATTCGCGGTTTTCAACTCCTTGATGATACCCGCATACACTTCTTTTTGAGTATCATATTTAGGTTGCAACACCCCTTCCAATCCCTGAACCGACTGTGTATAAGGAATATCCCCATACACATCCGTCAACAGGGAAAATACCCACGAACGCATAATCAGCGCGACAGCCTGATAATTAGGGTTCTTAGTTTCAACGCCCAATTTATAAATGCGCTGATAATCAGCCAGCGCCTCTACGTGGAACGTCTGCCAAGCCCCGCTGTACACATCACTTGAAATAGAATATTGGTCAATGTCAGTGTATTGAATTCGCGCCCAATACTGCGAAATCAAATCGCCAATGTCCATTCCCAACGAACCGCCCCAGTAGTTATCAACCGCACTTTGGATACCGTGGGGCAGAAACAGATCGGCCGTCGCCACCGAAGGTGCGTTGGGGTTTGTGTTGATTTCGTCAAATTTTTCGGTACAGGCCGAAACACTGAGCATCAGCACGGCCGTCAATAGTTTATATCGGAAAGAGTGAAATATATTTTTCATGTGATTGTTCATTTTGAGTGTTATGGGAACCGAATTAACAAGACTTGGAAAGTTTCCAAGTCTTGTTAAACTCATTACAGATTAAAGCTAACATTGAAACCAACCGTGCGGGTCGTTGGGATTTGACCATTCTCAATTCCCTGCAAGTTTCCGTCGTTGTAGTAGCTGGTTTCAGGATCAATGTGTGGTACATTGCTGCGGAGAAGCAACAAGTTTCTACCCACTGCCGAAATTGTCAAATCGCGGAAAGGTAATTTTTTAAACACTTGACCGCTGAATGTGTACGACAACTTTACTTCTCTCAGTTTTACGTAGCTCCCGTCAAAAATTGTGGCTTCGTTGTTTGTCAAGGCGTAGTATTTTTTATGCCACTCTTCCGAAGAAATTTTCGTAGCATTAGGTACATATACGGGCTCGGTAGCTGTTCCAGTATTGACTACACCGTTTCCTACAATTCCTGTTTCACGACCTACAACGGTTTCTGCCAACACACTGGTATAGCGGCCGATATTGACCGTTTGTGAGAAAATATCTCCGCCCTGTTTTACATCGATTAATGTACTCAGCGTGATTCCTTTATAGCTAAATGTATTCTGGAAACCACCAATCCATTTTGGAGTAAAGTTGCCCAGTATTCGGCGGGTCGGGTTCAGGGTAGGATAACCGCTCTTGTCATAAATAATGTTACCGCTCGGGTCACGCGCAAAGCCTTGTCCAAAGAATGTCCCGTAAGGTTGTCCAACGCGTGCTTCGATTGACATTCCGCGCACTGTTCCTAACGTATAGGTTGTCAAGCCTTCAGCCAATTCAATAACTTTGTTTTGGTTACGTGCCCAGTTGACAGCAATATCCCATTGAAAATCGCCCACTTTCACGGGTGTTGCGCTCAATTGAACCTCAATTCCTTTGTTTTGTAATCTACCCGCATTCAGCAGTTTTGAGTTAAAACCCGAAGATTGTGAAATATTCACGTCCAAAATCTGGTTGAAAGACTCTTTATCATAATACGTCACGTCCAAACCAACCCGGTTGCGCCACAACTTTATTTCAGCCCCGATTTCGTATGAATTGGTCAACTCAGGCTTCAAAGTAGAGTTCAACATAGCGTTGTTTTTCGACAATGAAGGCGTGCTACCCCACGGGTTTTCGTATTTATATGCCTGAATCAGACGATACGCATCGGTATCATTACCTACCCGAGCAATACCAGCCCGTAGTTTAGCAAAGGACAAAACGGTAGAATTCAAGTTAAACATATCCGTCAAAACCGCACTTACGGCAGCCGAAGGATAGAAATAAGAGCGGTTGTTGGAAGGTAACGCGCTTGACCAGTCATTGCGGGCGGTTACATCCACAAACAGGTAATTACGGAAACCGATATTTGCGGCGGCATACACACTGTTTACTTCCTTTTGCGTAAACGAGTTTTCGGCTACTTTGGCCTGACGTGAGTTACCCAAGTTCCATACGCGCGGGATGGCCAATTCGGTCGCTCCCATGTAGTTACGTTGATAGTAGTTGGTGCGGTGGTTGGCACCTACGTTGGCTGCTACGTCAAAATCACCGAATTTGTGCGTTGCACTCAATAGGAAATCAGAATTTGATTCGCGAATAAAAATTTGTTCTTCGTTGTAGCTATCGTATTGTTTTGCTCCGTTGAGGTTATCAATCCGTGCGGCATTTTTGGTTTTACGACGGTCAATGTATACATCGGTTCCGCTGCGCGCTGTCAGGGTCAACCAATTGTTGAATTTGTAGGTGGCAGCCAAGTTTCCGTACACACGATCGCGCTTATTGTATTTCGTGCTCAGGTTCAGTACGTAGTATGGATTTGTCCAATAGTTGTAATTCCAGTTGTTTTGGTAAATACTGCCCGGTGCCTGATAGGTTTGGAGTTTTTCCATATCTACCTGACGACCGAACCAAATAAAGTACAAGCCCCAGTTGGTACGGTTATCGCTACCATCCACTACATAGTTTCCGGTTGCTCTGATGCTCAGCTTTTTAGTCAGATTCCAACCCGCATTCAGCGATACAGTACGACGTTTGTAGTCAGTATTGGGCAAAATCCCCGATTGTTTCAAGTCGGTAAAAGAAAGTCGGAAATCACCTTTTTCGTTACCACCCGTAATCGCGATGTTGTTAGTATAGGTTTTACCCGTTTGAAAAAACTGATTCACGTTGTCAGGATGCGGGATAAACGGTGTTGGCGTGCGTGTGCCGTCGGCCGCGACCGGAGAATCAAACTGGGGCAAAAGCCGACCGTCCATTTTTGGGCCCCAACTTTCGTCCACTCCATCGTTTACTCCTTTTCCGGTTCCGTCTACAAATGAAAACAGGTCTTTATTTCCCTGTCCATATTCATTTTGCCATTCAGGCTGGCGGAAAGGGGTATCAAATGCCGTATTTGTATTGACAGAAACACCAATGCCTTTAGAGCCTTTCCCACTTTTGGTCGTAATTAAAATAACGCCGTTGGCACCGCGCGAACCGTATAAAGCCGCTGCGCTTGGTCCTTTCAGAACACTCACGTTCTCAATATCATCCGGGTTGATGGATGCCGCGCCATTTCCGTAATCAACGCCCGTACCTGATCCATAGTTACCGTTATCAATGGGGATTCCATCCACGACAAACAAGGGTTGATTGTTGCTTCCAATAGAACTGGCCCCCCGAATCAGAATACGGGAAGAAGCGCCCGGTGCTCCGTTGGAACCCGTTACCTGCACTCCGGCAATTTTACCCGATAGCGCATTCACAAAGTTAGTGGTACGCGCCTGCGTCATTTGCTTACCGCTTACCTCCTGCACCGAATACCCAAGGGCTTTCTTTTCGCGGGTAATACCTAAAGCAGTAACGATAACCTCACTTAGAATAGACGCATCTTCTTCCAGCGAAATATCAAAGGAAGTTTGGTTACCAACAGCAATTTCCTGCGGTTTGTAACCGATAAAGGAAACTACTAAGGTTGCATTGGTGGGGGCGGAAATGGTAAAATCTCCGGTAGAGTTAGCGCTTGTTCCTCGGTCGGAACCTTTCACGACGATACTTGCGCCGGGTAAACTTGCACCGTCTTTGGCGAGGATGCCACTAAACAGGTTGTAGTAAGAGGCTGTTTTAAAATAGGGTAAAGACAAAAGACACCCGAAAAGAGTTAGTTAGGAATCTCACTTACTAATTTAACTCCAATCAGATGTCATTCAAAATTAGCAACAAAAAGAAATATCCCACGGGGCCGCCCTTTAGATTTGCACTTTGATTATTTATAATAAAAACTGTTATTACTGTAAGTTTTCTTTTTGCTTCTTTTTCTTTTGTTGAAATGTGGATAAGTGAGATATTTATAGTAAAACTAAC
>Ga0247843_1005649_pt1 | contig 17176 bp, 15 predicted proteins | sample LaCruzMarch2017__FD_192420 | JGI IMG/M metagenome (GOLD analysis project Ga0247843, IMG submission 192420) | Freshwater microbial communities from meromictic Lake La Cruz, Castile-La Mancha, Spain - LaCruzMarch2017_8m | ecosystem: Environmental > Aquatic > Freshwater > Lake | place: Spain... | reverse complement strand
CCCATTAATCGTATAGAGGAACTACTCCCTCAAAATTTCAAAACCCTACAAGCAGCCGCCTAATCCGGCAATATAATCTTTTTTGTATCCGTGGTTATATGTAGTTTACCGGACGCTTACTTAAGATTGCCATTATTGTTTATGGGCATACTCACCCTGTATCTTGTATTTAGGATTGCAGAACTACAGTTTGACCGCAATGCTGCATGGATATCCGTTGCGATTTTAATTTCCACTTTACCTTGGCAAAATCATTTTCTACAAATAAGAGGATATGGTCTCAGTACATTGCTTTATACAGCAAGCATGTATTACTCCTTACGATTGTTAGAAAATTTTAATCGCAAATCGGCTATTGGACTATTTTTTTCTACTGCATTTTTATTTTACACTATTCCTTTGAATATGTATTATATACTGCCGGTTATACTTTTTATGGGCTTTTATTCTATTTTATATATTGTACTTCAGTATTCAGGTCAGAAGCTTACAACTGTACCCATAGATTGGATTCAGAGCCCTGCTTTTAGAGTGGCCTTTATTTCAGGCCTTGGGGTTTTGTTGGGTCTTGCATTATATGGCCCTGTTTTAAATCTACTATTTGATAACGATACCGTTAAAACCAAAGCATTTCCGCCGCTTGAATTTCTTCCACTTGTGGATTTATTAATGTCGGCATTTTTAAATAAGAGATATTTAATTATTCCATTGAGTATTTTCGGTGGCATTTTATGTGTTTTTCATTTTAAGTCATTCACAATTCAGACTAGGCTCACGAGTTTGTATTTGGCTTTTTTATTGATATCTCCTATTGCCATTGCGGTGCTTCGAGAGGATCCGGCGCCCGATAGATCTTTTATAATGATTACCCCCGTTTTTGCCCTTTTATTAGGTTGCATGGCAAGTATAGTGCTCAGGTTTGTTTCAGAAAAGTATGTGCCATATTTCATTCTAGTTGTCATATTATATGTCGGTGGTATCGGGTATCGTGAGACGCTATTAATGCATGAAATGTTGTATCAAGATATAATACATAATTCAAGGACTCAGAATATTAGTAGGGCATATTACTTATCACATTTTGAATCCCATTTAGGCGTGCGAAAATTCATGCGCATACAGCAACAGCGGCCGGCGCCCTTTTATATACATGCTGCTGATCATCATGGCATCCGAGGATACCTTGATGCCTATAAAATTCCATGGTATGATGCGTCTGCTATTGATTCTTTGTATGCTTCGGGTAGTTCTTTTTATATATTGAATACTTCGCCCTTACATATTTCACATCAATTATCTGAGAAATATCCTCGTCTGCTATGTGTTAATATATTGCCGGGATATGATTTCCATAATTACTGTTACTGTAAGCATCTGGCAAGTGAAATTATTCCTCAGTAGCCTTCATTTCAGCGGCAACGAATACCCATTCTCTGAATTCGGCTTCTGATTTTGCAAGCGGTTTCAGGCTCCATAGGGATACATCAGGGTGTTGGGCAATAAATTCGCGATGTTTTGCAGCTTGTTTTTCGGTTACGAAATGCGAAAGTGGTATCATTTTCTGCGCTATCATTCTTCGAACATGGCCTTCAATGGTTGAAACTGCGAGACCTCTTTCCGATGCCACCGCTTCGATGTCCTTGCCCTGCATGAACAAATTATAACTAGTTTGTAGGGTATTTTCTTTTTTGACAATCGTTTTAGCAAGCGCAGCAGCGGTCTTTTTATTAAATGTTGTATTCTTAGCACCTTGCGTAACGGGTACTGCTTGTACAGCATATTCCATGAGTAAATCATGATGCCACTTCATATCTGTAGATGCAGCGAGTAAAGCCTGCTCACGATCAGAGGTTTTGTAAATAGTGCAAGTAAGGTACTCTAGTCGCTTCATACGCATAATATAATCTGATAGCATTGCATTTAATTCCTGCATTTCTTCGAGATATCTTTTATGTCGCGGTAGATGCCGCACATCAGCAGTATGTTGTAATATACTACGTAACATTTTAATAAAAACAGGAACGAAGAAGCCGCAAGCGGCTTCGGTGCGCTCAGAAAGTTTGGCAAAATCTCCGGTATTTCTGATACTCATAAATTGTCGCAAGAATGTATCAGCGGTATGAATTATTTCTTGCAGCATGGGCTCGAACTGAAGTGCCCATTGGGGATGCGGATATTTACGGGTAGTAGGCTGTTGTATATCTTCTAGGGCTAAATGCTTGTGCCATGCTTGCATCATTGGATGGAGATGTAAGGCAGACTGTGCAAATTCTACCAAATAGGCATGTGCTGCTGCATTGAGTAATTCATCGGGATTTCCTTGTTCCTCGCGCTTATGTTCAAACTCGGTAATGGCATCATCATAGGGTATACCGCGCGTATCAATAGGCGAAGCCAGAACAAGACCGTCAATGGTTCGAAGTCTTGACAATGCTACATAGGCTTGCCCAGCGGCAAAGGCTTTCTGTATGTCTACAATTGCTTTATCAAAAGTGAGACCCTGACTTTTGTGAATGGTAATGGCCCAAGCAAGTCGTAAAGGATATTGAGAAAACGAGCCGATATTCTCTTCAATAATTTCTCGTGTTTGGTCATCAGTACTATATCGAATATTTTCCCAAACAAAGGGTTCTGTAACAATAATTTCATCATCACATTCTACTTGAATACCTTCATCTGAGAAGTCTTTTACGACTCCAATTTTTCCATTATAGAATCGCCCGGACCCAGAAGGGTCATTTTTAATAAACATGACCTGAGCACCTTTTTTTAATTCCATTTCGGTATCACAGGGATACATACTTTCTGGAAACTCACCTTTTATATCTGCGGTAAAAAATCTACTTGTAGTTTTTAGTCGTTGTAATTCGCTCTGATTGATGGTCTGGGCATCTGCATTATGTGTGCATAGACGAATAAAACCATCTTTAACGCCAGGTTTAAAATCAGGAACATATCTTTTATTAAGGTATTCAATATGGCTTCTATTTAGGGTATTTTGGCGCACCTGATTTAGGATGTCAGTAAATACAGGATCCTGTTGCCGATAGATGGTATTCAATTCTACATAGACTGGGGGAGCTTGTTGTAAGACTTTAGCGCTAAAGAAGAAGAGTGATGGGTAATAATTTTGGAGGATATTCCATTCTTGTTTTTTCACGACGGGTGGCAATTGCATTAAATCGCCGATTAGGAGTACCTGAATACCTCCAAAGGGTTCGGGTACACGCCGGATGTTGCGTAAAATAAAATCAACGGCATCGAGCAGATCTGCCCGCAGCATACTCACTTCATCGATAATCAGGAGTTCGGCTGTTTTAAGGAGTTTTAATTTTTTCCCTGAATATCGTGCATGTCTGAGCAAGGTTGAGCGTGTTTCAAACTTTAGATTTCCATCGGCGACCATATCCCCTGAATCGGGAATAAACCCACCGAATGGCAGTAAAAACAGGGAATGCAAGGTAACCCCGCCGGCATTCAGTGCCGCAATACCAGTAGGAGCGGCAACTATGGTGCGCTTTCCTGATGCCGTTTTTATCTTCTGCAAAAATGTAGTTTTGCCTGTCCCCGCTTTACCGGTAAGAAATATCGCACTACGGGTATAACGAATGAAACGCTCCGCTAATACCGTTGCTGATGATACCTGATGTACTGTCTGCTCTTCCATAATTGTGGCAATTAAACAAAAAACACCCCCCTTTGTCAAGGAAAAATGAGAATACAAACTTATAAAAACACAATACCCCGAAAATTAGGGTTCGGGGTATTGTTTTTTAAATCGTTAGAATACTATTTTTTCTTCCAAGTGAATTGACCGGTTTGGGATAATTTGATAGCGTCCGGCATCAGCTTTAATGCCATCTCAATATTGTTATCGTATCGGTGCAGTACTGGAAAAAAGCCTTCATCATTCCATAGTCGCTGACCAATATTGGCTTTAATCATCATGATAATTAATCGGCGAGAGGTTTCTAATTCTGCAGTTACTAGTGGCACTTTTTTATCAGCCCCGTAGCTTGTGAACTCTTTCATCATGGTATCGTCCACTTCAAAATTCCTGGCAAACTCAAAACCATTTGCGTAAGTTGTCTTTAGTTCAGGATGTGCATCGGCATACTTCAGGCCATATTGACGAAATACGCCATTGATAAACAAATCAGTGTAATAATTAGATCGCCCCATCGTATCTAATGGAATAAAAACATCGGGCAGAATACCCCCGCCACCATATACGGTACGACCTGAATTGGTTTTATATTTCAGAGAGTCGGGGAATTTAATTTTGGTTTCGTCATATACCTCTCCTGATTCAAATCTTTCTAATATTTCTTCATTATATTTTTTAGAAGATTTATTGTAAGGTTTTTGAATACTTCTACCACTGGGGGTAAAATATTTGGAGATAACGATACGCATAGCAGATCCGTCAGTAAACGCATGCTGGGTTTGTACCAATCCTTTACCAAAAGAACGGGTACCGATAATTAATCCTCGGTCCCAATCCTGCACGGCACCAGATACAATCTCGGATGCAGAAGCAGAGCCCTGATCTATTAATATGACCAATCCTCCTTTTTCAAATTCACCAATACTGGCAGTAGACATATATTTTGATTTGCTCTCAGCCGTTCTTCCTTCGGTGTATACCACTAATTTATCTTCAGGCAAAAACTCATCAGAAATCAATTGTGCCATATTCATATATCCACCCGGATTGCTGCGCAAATCGAGAATCATATGCTCCATACCACTCTCTTTGAGTTTTCGGGTATGCTCTACAAACTCTTGAAAGGTAGTTTCTGCAAAGCGGCTCAACTTCAAATAACCAATTCCTGGACTAATCATATAGGAATAATCTACAGAGTAAAATGGAATCTTATCGCGGGTAATATCAAAATGAATTACTTTATTGACGCCACGACGCACGATACCCACCCGTACTTTGGTGCCTTTTTTTCCTTTGAGTTTTGACATCACATCGGCATTGGTGATACCGATACCTGCTACATTTTGGCTGTCTACTTCTACGATTCGATCTCCAGCCATAATGCCTAGTTTCTCACTCGGGCCTCCTGAAATAGGTGCAACCACGTAAATGGTGTCCTCTAGAATATTAAACTCTACTCCAATACCCTCAAAGCTTCCTGCCATTTGCTCATCCATGCCAATTTTTTCTTGCTTAGGGATGTAAAAAGAATGCGGGTCTAAACCTTCGAGTAAACCTTTGATGGCATCATCCACCATTTTCTCAAATGTTACCGGTTCGATGTACGAATAATCAATAAACCTCAGCACCTCCTGAAATTTACTCAAGCTTTCATTATAGTCTGCCTGTTTATAATCTGGAAGGCTTTGCTTAAGCTTGTAGCCCGAAATCATTCCTACTACTACAAAAGCAATAGCCGCTAAGGCGTATTTAAATGGTTTTGACATATTATATTTAAACTTAAATGGTTGTTTTCGTTGAACTTGACGTTTACCTTTTCGATGAAAAAACGAAATATATAAGGGAAACGTACCTCTGAAAATATAAAATTACAAGATAATACCATATTTTAGCAGGAATGGTTCGAAGTATGCAATCTTACACCCTTATCGCGGATAGCGGCTCCACTAAAACGGATTGGCTATTGAGTACCTCCTCAGAGGCTATTTCTTTCTCAACCTCAGGCTATAACCCGTATATATTGGGGATGGAGGCATTGATCCACAAATTAGCGGCAGAGCTCATGCCCCATATTCAGGATATGCCGGTGCACAAGATTCGATTTTATGGCTCCGGCTTTTCATCTGACAGTTATATCTCAGCATTACAAGATTGGTTTGCCCTGCATCTGGGCACACAAGATGTGCAAGTAGCACATGATATGCTGGGCACTGCACGGGCATGCTGCGGGCATGCTGCGGGTATTGCCGCTATTCTTGGAACTGGCTCTAATTCATGCCTATTTGATGGCAAGCAAATACAACGTACCCTTGGTGGGCATGGCTTTCTTTTTGGGGATGAAGGCAGTGGCGTTGATCTAGGTAAAAGAATGGTAAAAGCAATGCTCGAGCAAACGATATCACCCCGGGTGTCTCAGTTAATATTGGAAGATACCCAGTGTAAAACCGTTTTAGAACTTAGAAACAAAATCTATAGAGCAGAAAAAATGAATACAGCGCTCGCAGCGCTCTCGCAGTGGATGCTACCGAAAATTCATTTTCCCGAAATTGAGCAATTAGTGGTGGATTCTTTTTCTGATTTTATAGAAAGAACCATCCTGAAGTATGCCGAATCTCAATATTTGCCCGTTCATTTTACCGGATCTATCGCCTTGCATTACAATGCAATACTGATTCGAACGCTACAAAAATACTCTATTCAGCCCGGCAACTGTATTGGCAGACCAGTAGATGCCTTAGTTTTGTATCATGAATCAGAAAGATAATCATACCGAAGGTAGCACGGGCAATACCGGTCTCGAGTATTTGCCTGTTAAAGAGTTGCTACAATACATTCATACGGAAGACCAAAAAATAGCCTACGCAGTAAAAAGTGTTATTCCTTTGATGACTGACCTTATTGAACACTGTCTCGAAAGAATGCATCGTGGGGGTAGAGTATTCTATCTTGGTGCTGGTAGCAGCGGTAGAATAGGAGTATTAGATGCGTCCGAAATTCTGCCCACCTATGGTGTGGAGGGTCTCTTTATTGGCATTATTGCAGGCGGGGATGCCGCATTGCGAAGACCCGTTGAAAATGCAGAAGATGATACCCAACAAGGGTGGCTTGACATTCAAGCTTACCAGCCTCAAGCTGATGATATTCTTATTGGAATAACCGCCAGTGGCACAACCCCTTATGTGTTGGGTGCACTTTCAGAAGCTAGAATGCACAATATGCTAACCGCCGGCATTACATGCAACGAAAATACCCCACTTGCCGATGCCTGTGATTTCTGCCTTCAAGCCATTACAGGACCTGAATTTGTAAGAGGGTCAACACGTATGAAAGCAGGTACGGCAACCAAAATGATACTCAATATGATTTCTACCTCTATTATGATTCGACTCGGAAAAGTAAAAGGTGATCGTATGGTAGATATGCAGCTATCAAACGCGAAGCTGCGCAACAGAGGTATAATGATGATAGTTGATGAAACCGGATTGTCTTGGGAAGCAGCAGAAGCGCTCTTACTAAAACACCAGAATGTACGAAAAGCCATTATGGCACATAGTGAACAATAACACTAAGGTGGCGCCTACTCTCCTGTTGATGCACCCTCAGGCAAGCGCACACTGCCGGTTAAGCGGATTATGTCTATTCGCTTATCTGTATTCGTCTCGATAATAATTTCTTTCTTCTGTGGGCCTGATTTGTCTTTTGTACTAAATACAACCTCAATAACTCCACTAGCCCCCATTTTATATGGACCCGCTTCCCAATTTGCGGTTGTGCACTCACATCCTGTTTTTACATGCTTGATTGTAAGCTCACCCGTACCGGCATTTCGAAATATATACTTTTGACGGATTGTGTCGCCCTGTGGTACTTCTCCAAAATCAAACTCTTTTTGCTCAAATTCTATAGCAGGGCTTTCATTGGTACCCCAGCCACCCGAACCCATAATTTGAGCCACACCTTCATGATGCATTGTAGTGCCCAACAAGATAAGCCCGAATATTAAAAATTGATGTAATGGTTTCATAATCTTCTTTAACGTTAATGCGCTCAATTTATTCAAAAATCCTGCCAAGTTATTTTCATTCTGCAGATTTGTCTTGTTGGCAGTAATGCTACGAGCGACCGTCAAAACCGACAGAAATTACTTTGACGACTTCTTTAAATCTTTCAATCCCCAATCCGACATACTATCAATAATTGGCAACAAAGTTTGACCGTATTTTGAAATTTTGTATTCCACTCTTGGCGGAATTTCTGCATAAATAATTCGTTCCAAAATATTATCTTCTTCCATTTCACGAAGTTGGTTAACCAACATTTGCTTACTAATATCAGGAATTGCTTTTTGCAACATAGAAAAACGATTACAATCTTTTCTTATCAAATGAATAATGACTGGCTTCCATTTGCCACCTATTTTATTCAGACAATGTGTAACAGGGCAATTATTCGGGTTGAATTCTTTTGTTTTTCTTTTATTTTCCATTGGTCTATATTTTTAGACTATAACCATAATTATTGACTAAAATTATTATTTGGACAAAGGTAATACTTTTGTCAAATTATTAAATTACAATTATGCAAGCAATCATAAGAACCAAAGCAGGCAAAGAATTTTCTACAATGAAAGTTCAAAATATAGAAAGTCCTAAAACACAATCAGGCGAATTAAAAGTGAAAATGGTATCAAGTCGCATCAATCCAGTAGATATGGATTTGATGAAGGGCTTTCCTTCCTTGAAATACAAAAATCCACAAATTGGTGGTATTGATGGTACTGGTATTGTGCTGGAAGTTGGACAAAATGCAAAAGATTTTTCAGTGGGCGATAAAGTTATTTTTTACCGATTGTTCAGCGACATTGGAACTTGGGCAGAGGAAATTACCATTCCTGCAAATTATTGTGCAAAAATCTCAACCAACATTGACGTTAAGGAAGCAGGTGCAATTGCATTGCCTTTACTTACGGCTTATGATAGTTTGACACAACTAAACGCAAAGAAAGCAGAAAAAATACTTATTCACGGAGTTGGCGGTGGCGTTGGTTTTCAGGCTTTGCAAGTAGCCAAACAAATGGGGCTTTTTGTAATAGGAACAGGCAGTCAATCGGACAAAGCTGTTTTGGACAAAGCAGGACTTGACCAATTTATTGACTACAAAACACAAGACTTTTCGCAAGTATTGAAAGTCAAAGAAGTTGATTATGTTTTTGACGTGCTTGGTGACGACATTCTGAAAAAATCAATTGCTTTGCAACCTAAAAAAGTAGTTTCTGTAAAGTTTGTTGATACTTCAAATATGCACAAAGCTGGTGTGAATTTGCCAGGAATTATGAAATGGTTAATGAAAATGATGATGAGTAAATTCGTGAAACTTGCAAAGAAAAACAATGTAGAACTCATAGGACAAGTTACAGGAGCAAACGGAAAAATGTTGCAAAAAGCAGTTGACTTAATAAGTGTGAACTATATTTCAAGAAACTTTAAATCACTATCATTAACGGACATTTCAACAAACGGACTGACTAAAACTGATGTTGGGAAAGTGATAGTATTCTGAAGCAATAAATAAGCACTACTGCCAACAGCGGTTTTGCGTCAGGCGGGGTTTCGTGCTTCGTTTGACGCTTTTTGCTATATTTGAACTGTGTTTCTTCGTATCAAGTGCAGTGCTATAAATCCCGCCCGAACGCAAAGCCGCAAACCGTTCAGGCTGGTATTGCTTCAACCTTACCCTGCCCAAAATCAAGAAATCCATTAATCCTTAAAATCAAGATACTGACCAGAATAATAACATCCAATTTACATTACAAAACTTAATCGCAGGCAGGTAAAATGCAGAGTGTCATAGCCCTGCAAACGATACAACAATATAACGCTGTAGTTAAGGCAATACGGATCTATAAATAATCCTCAATCTTCAATCCCAAAAAATCAATAGCAGTTCCCGCAAATAATTGTTGCTTCACATCCAAGGGAATATGACTTGTGTGCTCAATGAAAGCACCATGCTCCAAATCACCCAATGGAAATGGGTAATCGGTGCCATACGCAATTCGATCCGGACCCATCAAATCCATAAGAAACTCTAGAGTAGGCAAATCATGCGTAATTCCATCGACATAGAAATTACGAATATAATTTCGAGGCGAGGCCTTTACATCTTGCGCACATAAATCGGGGCGACAATTATACCCGTGCTCTATCCTTCCCAAAGTACCAGGGAATGCACCACCGCCATGACAAAACATTACTTTGAGTTGCGGATATCGATCAAATACCCCACCCATAATCATAGAGCATATCGCTCGCGAACATTCTGCAGGCATACCTACCAACCAAGGCAACCAGTATTTCTGCATATCCGCCTCACCCATCATATCCCATGGATGCACCAAAATACCGGCACGCAAGGACTGCGCCATTTCCCAAAACGGATCAAACTCCGCCTCATGCAAATTCTGCTGATTGATATTCGTTCCTATCTCAGCACCCTTCAATCCTAGCGCTTCCACGCAGCGCTTTAGCTCCTGCGCTGCTAATGCCGGCGCTTGCATCGGTACTGTGCCCAATCCTATAAAGCGTTTCGGGTATTTCTGCACCACTTCGGCTAAATGATCATTTAAAAACTGTGACCACTCTAATCCATGCTCCGGCTTTGCCCAATAGCTAAATAATACCGGTATCGTACACAGCACCATTACATCCACACCATGCGCATCCATATCACGCAGTATCCATTCCGGATCCCAGCAATTTCTTTGTATCTCCCTGAAAAATCTGCCATCATCACGCATCATTCTGGCCGCATCCTGCTTATGATGATCTAGATAAATAAATCCCCCGTACCCAAATTTTTGCTTTAAATCTGGATAATGCTCAGGCATAATATGCGCGTGAATATCAATTTTAATATAATCCTTGCCTTTCATTTTCAATATCACTTAGATAGCAAATATATCCATATTTGATGACTTAGACTGACCATAACCTGAACTTAATACTTTAAGTTTGCGTTTATCAAAGGTTATATTCACAACATGGATACAGGAGAAATCATCAACAAAGTAGCCTTTAGCGGCTTAATTACCTTTAATCTCGCTGACTATTATACACCCGGCGATAGGGTAATGCTCGATATCAAGCCTTGGTTGTATATGGAACTCATGTTGAAGGAAAAAGATTTTCGCGAACACGTAAAGCAGCATGATTGGAGCCAATATAAAGATGCGTGTGTCGCTGTGCAGTGTTCCGCAGATGCCATCATACCCACTTGGGCCTATATGCTAATTGCCACTCGCCTTCAACCCCATACCGAGCACTTTATCTTTGGCTCAGCAGCACAACTCGAAATCGAATTATTCCTACGAAAATTACAATCAGTTGATTTCTCTGCATTTCAAGGTCAGAAAATGGTTATCAAAGGATGCAGTGATGTTGCGGTACCCGAAAGCATTTATGTAGAACTCACGCGCAGACTCATGCCCTATGCCGATAAACTCATGTACGGTGAGCCTTGTTCTACTGTGCCTTTGTATAAAAAATCCTAACATTTAATTTGGGCGTGCCCCTACTACCGGCATACGCCGGGTAGGGTCGGGTGCTACGTTACAAGTCCTAACCCAACCCCAATGAAATATTGGGTTTGGGTTGCGGGCTTTTCACTGCGCCCCCTCACGCATATTGGCGGCAGTAACGCCGCCTTTTTTATTACATCGCAATATTCTACCCCAATAATTCAGTACAGCCAAACTTAGACAAGTATCGTCTTTACATAATGTACCACAACATCCCAAGCGGCTATCAATGGATTCGGCTTATAATCTGGATCCAAATTCTGATGGTCATTATGGTCATGATCCAAGGGCGTCTTAGGGCAATAGCCATGCGCCATCGCATGATTCATACAGCAAGAATACCAATCATCTAAATGCGATGGCCGCATATATAAAGAGGCCTCACGGTCAATTATATTCAATTTCTTTTGCTGTAATTCTTGATCTTCTTCAGGCAATTGTATCTCTCCTGCTTTTTTATCAGGCTTCAGCAATTCATCAAGATTAGGCTGACCAGCATTCACCCATGCCGTATACCAGTAACTGCCAATGCGGTGTATTGTCGTGCGCATCCTGCGCTCCACCTGACCCGCTAGGGCATCATGATAGGCCTTTGAAAACTCCCTTGAATATACTTTCGTCAACACATTATTACGATTCTCATACCCATACTTTCGGTCGGCACCAAACTGCTTTGACAAATTTTGCTCAAAGCCAAATACAGAATCTAAGGCTACATGACTCTCAAATACCGTCTGCCACGCCTCTGCCAAAGGATCTTCAATATACACTGCCTTACCTACAAAATAATTATATGTGTCGCCATACATTTCAGGTAAACGACTTTCCCAAAAGCCATGAATACCATACTGACCACTCATTTGACCGTTGTAGTTCTCTGTAGTATGGAGTGGTACATTTGAATCCCCAACATAATGTCCCATATCCGATGAAACCTTCAAGATACGCTTCACATCCTTGCTTCTAAAGGCTGCTGTAAGACGGCCCATCATCACCTGAAGATGCCATGGCACGATCCCATATGACCGCAAAGTATCCTCTGAATATTTATTCACCGCTTCCTTCCAGGTGCGTGGCACATTCGCAAAAGGATATACATCATAATGATCTACATCGATATAGTGATTCTCAGCTTCTCCCTCAACCATATAGCGACGACTATCAGGATCTACTGCATGCTCCGTGATATAATTCATATGGAATTTATAAAACTTTATCATCTCGGGTGGCAAGGTGAAAATAGCCAAACGATTCAGGCGCTTATGTGCCCAAAAACCCCAGGCATACGCTTGCAGACCGTGAAACAGAAATAGGATACTGAGTAATAGGGATAAAACGCGCATATATACTGGTTGATATGTAAAATTACGAAGTTTGTGTTACTTGTGTTTTACTGTAACCTTACTTTCTCTTTAAATCCTAACTTACAATAAGCAAGAAAAAGCCTTATGAACCCATGTATTATATACCTTTGCGCTCATATTTAAGGTTGTATTGGGTCTTATTCATTCGTAAAATTGAATTTAAAAGTCATAGTATCTGATGCCCCGGCATTCAAAGTTATACTTCGGTATATTCAAAAAATACCGTTTACACTCAGTGTATGCACCCTACTGCTGATATTCTATGACCTCGGATTTACAAAATCTGATGACATCATGCGAATACTGCATATCGTCTATATGGCAACTCTTACGGTGGGTGTCGTCTCCTTAATTTCAAAATACACAATTCAAGAACCGATACCCAAATCAAAAGCCTGGTTCTTTGATTTTATTTTGCTCGCGTGGCTAACCTATCTGATTTTCTTCTTGCGCAAAATTATTGTCGATGATGGTTCCGGCATGGTTTTTACCCATCAGAGTATCAGACTCAATTCCGGCTTGATTCTCATTTTTATTCGTGAATTCTCTGACCTACAACTCAACTTTAAACGAAAACTATTGCAGCCCGCGCAATTATTCGTCTTTAGCTTCCTAATACTGATACTCGTCGGGACGCTACTCCTTATGCTGCCGCGCGCCTCACACCATGAAATTTCTTTCATGGACGCCCTTTTTACCTCAACCAGCGCGGTATGTGTTACGGGCCTTATCGTATTAGATACCAGCTCGCAGTTTACCGATTTTGGACTTACGATACTGATTGTATTGATTCAAATCGGCGGCCTCGGCATTATGACATTTGCCAGTTATTTTGCCTACTTCTTTAGAGGTACCTCCTCATATGAAAATCACTTAATGCTCAGAGATATAACGAATGCCAATAAAATGAGTGAAGTGTTTGCCATCCTCAAGCAAATTATTTTACTCACCCTGCTTATTGAGGCTACTGGCGCTGTATTCATCTATTTTACACTACCGGATATCGCCCATGTAAAGGGTAGCTCTCCAATTTTTTTCTCCATATTCCATGCTGTATCCGCATTCTGTAATGCAGGTTTCTCAACCCTAGGCAGTGGCCTTTTTGATATACACTACAGATTTCAATATGGTATGCAATTCACCATTGCCGTCCTCATTATTCTGGGGGGGCTCGGGTTCCCTATCATCTTTAATCTCTACAAATATATTTCTCATTTAGTCATAAATCGGGTGTTGCCCTACAGCCAAAATCAACGCGCAAAGCACAAAGCATGGGTCATCAATATGAATACTCGCATTGTCTCTATCACAACTGCTATTCTTATTATAGGTGGCACACTCTGGTTCTTTATCATGGAACACAATGCTGCTTTTGCAGAACATCAATATGCAGGTAAGTGGGTATCCGCATTTTTTGCATCTGTAACCACTAGAACAGCAGGTTTCAATACCATAGATTTTGCTGAATTCAGACTCCCCTCGCTCCTAGTCGTTTTTATACTCATGTGGATTGGCGCCTCCCCAGGATCTACTGGAGGTGGTATCAAAACCAGTACAATCGCCATTGCTACCGTTAATTTTGTGAGCCTTGCAAGAGGCAAAGACCGAATGGAAATTTTCAAAAGAGAAATCGCAGAATCCTCCATTCGTAGAGCCTTCGCCATCATCGCCCTGTCTTTTGTCGTAATTGGAACTGCTACAACGGCACTTACCATCTCAGATCCCGACAAATCCATTTTGGCCCTCGCATTCGAAGCAGTATCCGCATATTCTACTGTTGGATTATCGCTCAACATTACATCGCAATTAAGCCAAACCGGAAAATTTATTATCATTCTTACCATGTTTATTGGACGTGTAAGCATGCTGACCCTTTTGATCGCCTGTATTCATAAGCTGCGATTTACAAACTACCGTTACCCTAAAGAAGAAATTCTCATCAACTAAATACTATACACATGAAATATATCATCATCGGAATGGGCAATTTTGGTGCTTCTCTGTCTCAAAAACTTACCGAAATGGGTAATGAAGTAATCGGGGTAGATAATTCTATGACAAAAGTAGAAGCCATTAAAGACAGAATTACACATGCTGTTTGTATGGATTGTACCGATTTTCAAGCGGTATCAAGCCTGCCACTCGATGAAACGGATATTGTAATCGTGGGCATTGGTGAGGATGCGGGTGCTAACATTATGGTAACCGCCCTGATGAAGCAATTAAAAGTCAAAAGATTGGTGAGCCGAGCGGTTTCCCCACTACAAGAAACCGTCATTCAAGCTATTGGGGTAGATGAAATTATTCACCCGGAAGAGGAAACCGCTGAACGTTGGGCCAAAAAATTAAATATGAGTGGTGTAGTCGATTCATTCGAAATTAATGACGACTACTCCATTATTGAAGTAAAAGTGCCAAAGAGATACGCTAATAAAACGATTCAGCAGGTAGGGTTCAGACCGAAATATAATATCGTAGTTCTAACAACCATTAAAACTGTTGAAGAAAAAAATCTGCTTGGTCTTCCGCGTAAAGTAAACAAAGTACAAGGGGTGGCCTCCCCCGATACACGCCTAAACCCCGATGATATATTAGTCATCTACGGAAAAAATACCGATATCCAGAATCTGCTCACTGAATAATCGAATTTTTCGGATTATTTCCCCCAACAATCAATGCCTTTCATATCGTTATGAACTAATACAAGCGGGTTTGAGTTTTACCTGCCTATGTATGACCTCATCGTAATCGGTTCCGGTATCGGCGGCCTCACCGCAGGTGCAATGGTGGCTAGGCACAAAAAAAAGGTGCTCGTCCTCGAATCTAATTACCTGCCCGGTGGTTGCTGCTCTTCTTACCCTAGAAAAGGATACATATTCGAATCCGGTGCCACCACACTGATGGGATTCGATAACCATCAACCCCTGCATACCCTGCAAAAAGCATTGGGATTCTCCATCGTTAAAAAAGAAATAGACCCCAGCATGACGGTATGGATGGACGGTCAAAAAATCCTGAAACCTAAAGACTTTGAAGCCTGGCTTGGCATTGCACTCGATACATTTGGACATCAACCTGAAGTGGAAAAATTCTGGAGACTCGCGTGGAAACTAAGTAATATCGTTTGGAAAATATCTGGCACCAATCTACGATTCCCTCCGGTATCCATAAAAGACCTCGCATATATCGCACTCCAAAATAACCCTTGGGATGCTTTCTATCTAAAATACGCTTTCATCACCACTGAAAAAATGCTCAAAAATTTGGGCCTCGGAAATAATATTAAACTCCGCAGGTTTCTGGATGAGCAACTCATGATAACAGCGCAAAACACCGCAGCTCATACCCCTTTCTTATTTGCAGCTCCCGCTATATGTTACACGAATTATAGCAACTTCTATCTGCCAGGGGGCATGATTTCCCTACCCAAAGCGCTACATCGTGAACTCAGGTGGAGAGGCTCTGAATTAAAACTTCGTAGAAAAGTAGTCGCTGTTAGTAAAAACAATGAAGGTATCTGGTCTGTTACTGACCATAAAGGAAATGTGTACCAAAGTAAAACGGTGCTCAGCAATATCCCAGTTTGGAACTTGAATGCCATCACAGAAGGTAAACTCTCACAATGGGCACAAAAAGAATCCAACAGATATACTGAATATAGAGGGGCTTTCACCATGGGAATTGTAACGAATGATACCTACCCAGAAGACATGACCCTTCATCATCAAATTATTTTACCCGAAGGCGAAACAATACCTCATTGCGGTAGCACCAGTATTTTCGTGTCATTCTCAGATAGAGGCGACACCATTCGATGCCCCGAAGGGCAAAGAGTACTCTCTATTTCTACGCATGTAGATAAACCAGCTGAGTGGTTACATATTCCAGAAAATTATGATGCGCAAAAAGCTGATACGGAAAGTTATATTTTAGCAAAACTCACGCAATACCTACCCGGTTTCTCTGCACAGGATATCATATATCAAATTGCAGCAACGCCTTTAAGTTGGGAAAAATGGACTGGCAGAAAAGATGGAACGGTGGGAGGGATACCGCAAGATATTCGTCAGCCCCTATTTACCATGAGCGGTGCTCTTACACCAGAAAAAGATTTTTACCGTTGTGGCGATACCGTGTATCCCGGTCAGGGTGTACCAGGCGTAGCGCTCGGTGGTATCATTGCAGCTGAAAGAATCATTAAATCAGGATCTATTTGAATTGTACTTGCTCGAAATGCAGAATTGCAAGCGCATGCGCTGCATACATATTTATCTATGGGTAGAAAGTATGCTGAAATTACCAACTCTGTGAAACTCTGTGCCTCACTCCCTGAAACTCTGTGGTTAATTTTTCACCCGAATTCAACACAAGCCTACCTCTAATCACGAAATCATCATTGACAATTAACAATTGACAATTGACAATTAAAAACTCACGCAATCCTAAGTAACTCTGCGACCTCTGCGTTAAACCTCTGCGTTCTCTGCGGTTAAAAATCTCCAAGCCCCACGAAATCATCATTGACAAATAAAAAAACTCCGAGCCCCACGAAATCATCATTGACAATTA
>Ga0247843_1005645_pt1 | contig 17183 bp, 13 predicted proteins | sample LaCruzMarch2017__FD_192420 | JGI IMG/M metagenome (GOLD analysis project Ga0247843, IMG submission 192420) | Freshwater microbial communities from meromictic Lake La Cruz, Castile-La Mancha, Spain - LaCruzMarch2017_8m | ecosystem: Environmental > Aquatic > Freshwater > Lake | place: Spain... | reverse complement strand
TTGCGAATATTTTTTAAAGATGAAGTTCGCGAAATCGGCAAATTACTAGGCATCGATGCCGATTTTTTAAATCGTCATCCCTTCCCTGGGCCAGGACTCTCCATTCGGCATGTCGGCCCACTCAAGCGAGAATCCATTGATGTCCTTCGCCGTGCAGATTTCATATTACATGAAGAACTTAAAAAGCGCGGTTTGTACGACCTCACATGGCAGGCGTTGTGTGTGTTGCTGCCGGTGCAAACCGTGGGAGTCATGGGCGATGGGCGAAGTTATGAAAATGTTCTTGCGTTAAGATGCGTGTCGTCCCTTGATGCGATGACCGCTGAAGCCACGGAAATTCCATGGAAAGATTTGAAAGAAATCTCGAGTCGTATCGTTAACGAAGTTCGTGGAATCAATAGGGTGGTTTATGACCTCACTTCGAAACCTCCTGGTACCATTGAATGGGAATAACATAGTATGCGACCTTGGATTTGTTTAAGTTCTTCGAGCGGAGAAAGTTTTACAAAAATTTTTTCGAGTTTAAGCGAAGAGTCGCGACAAAATTTTACAGGTCTTTTTTTAGATCGCCAGTGTCCTGCCGAAACAAAAGCACTCGAATTTTTGCCCTCTAACCAAGTGACTCGTTTTGAGCGAAAAGAGTTTGAAGAGAATCTTTTAAAGCATCTCGCGCAAAGTGCATTTCGAAAGGGAACAACTGAGCCTTTGATTTTTCTTTGCGGTTTTTTTGGAATCTTATCTCCCGCTTTTTTGCAGCGATGTCCGGGGCCGATAGTTAATACCCATCCTTCTTTACTCCCTGCATTCCCGGGACTTGATCAAAAAGTTCATCGTGCCGTGTTTGAAAAAGTTCCCTTGTCGGGATTTTCCATTCATCTGGTAACCGAAGAACTCGACGGCGGCCCCATTGTTTTTTCGCATCCCGTGTATTTGGGATTAGATTTGAATGAGGAATCGGCTAGATCGAAAGTGCGGGCAGCGGAACAAAAATTTGCTCCTAAGGTTTTGGATGCACTTTTACGAAGTGCCATAAAAAGTGATGATCGACATTTAAGTTCTCGAGCTCTACGTGAAAAATTTCAATTGTCCTTTGCCTACTTTCAAGAAAGCGAGCAAGCCCAAACATGAATTATGTTTTTAGTCCCCTCGATAATCGCTATCAAAAAGACCTGCCGGCTTCTTTAAGCGAAGAAGCCAATCTTGAGGCACAGATTGAATATGAGAAAAAATATCTCGAGGCGTTAATGCAAGAGGGTTTGTGCCCAAGAATAGACTCTGCTGAGCTCGATCGAATACTTTCTGGAGTCACCTTTTCTGAAATTGAAGAAATTGAAAAAACCACTCAGCACGCTACCCGAGCTCTGGTGGAAGTGTTGGCTTTAAGATTGCAAAAGTCGGGGCATCCAAAGGCAGCCGATTGGGTGCATGTGGGTGTGACAAGTTTTGACACCGTTGATACTGCAGCAAGAATTAGACTGAAAAATTTTTTCAGCAAAGATTTTTTCCCACAGCTTCATTTGCTGCAAAAAGAACTCAAACGCTGGGGCCTAGCGCATTCCGCAACCCCACAAGTGGGACGCACCCATGGCCAGTGGGCAGTTCCCACATTGTTTGGGCTCGTCTTTGCGGAATCCTTAGAACGAATTCAGGATATCGAATCTCGCTTGAATGCCGCATTATCGAACTTACGTGGGCAAAGTAGTGGAGCCATCGGGGGTTATCACGCTTTAGGACTCTTGGTAAAAAATCCTATACAATTCGAAACCAAATTTTTAAAGAGTTTGGGATTGACCCCTCATCTTGCTTCAACCCAAATTTTGCCTCCGGAAGATATTTCGTCAGTTGCATCGGAAGTTTTTCATATGATGAGTGTCGTCGCAAAACTTGCAAATGATTTGCGGCATCTTGCACGCTCTGAGATATCAGAAATCGCAGAGGGTATGGCACCAGGGCAAGTGGGATCGTCCACCATGCCGCAAAAACGAAATCCTTGGAATCTTGAACATGTGTGTTCTTTGAATAAAGTTTTGGCTTCAAAATTGTCGCTGATACAAATGGATTTGATTACTGAGCATCAGCGAGATCTTACGAACTCGGCCAGTGGTAGGTTTTATATAGAGTTTTTTGCCGTGGCCTATTTGATGTGTAAGCGACTCACAAGAGTTTTAACTCGAATGGAAGCCTATCCCGAACGAATGAATACGCATTTGAAATCTGCGGGTAGCAGTGTTTTTGCGGAAGCTTTCTATGTGCTAGCGACTAAAAATGGTGTGAGCGACGCTCATCATAAAATTCGCGAGGCATCACGACTGGCGGAGAAAACCTCTCAGCCATTGATGGAGATTGCTCTGGAGCAAAAGCTTTTACCGCCTGGATTTTCGATGAAAACCCTAGAAGATGAAGTTTGGAAGGGACCAAAGCAAAAAATGCAAAGCTTTGTTACCCTTTGGCACGAAAAAGGAAATGGTTAGTATTATGTGTGGAGTTTTGGGAATCAGTCTTAAAAATCAAAACGACATTTCTAAAATTTCACTCAGTGAACTCACCGTTCAGTGTTTGGGGCGTCTGCAACATCGTGGGCAAGATGCTGCGGGAATGAGTGTTTTAACTTCTGATTTAAAGTTTGAAACTTGCAAAGGTCTAGGCCTGATAAGTGAAGCTCTTAAAGATCGCGAGTCTTTGCCAAAATCTTGGGTCTCTGTGGCTCACACTCGTTACGCAACTACTGGAACAGGAGGAGTGGCCGAAGTCCAACCTTTTGTGAAAGGCCTTCCTAAAATTGCCTTGGCCCATAACGGAAATATTGTAAACTGCGCGGAGCTTATTGAGAAATTCAAACTTATTGTTGAAACGGAATCTGATTTAGATGTGCTCCAACAGTTTTTGTTAAAGGGACTGAGCGAGGGAACTTTTGAAAAAGCCGTTCAAGGTGTTTTTGACGAGTTTAATGGCTCCTATGCTGTTGTGGGAATTTTAACGGATGGTTCTCTTTTCGCTTTTCGAGATCCTTATGGCATTCGTCCACTCTTTTTAGGTGAAAGTCATGACCTCTTTGTTTTTGCGAGCGAGACTTCTGCAATTTCACCTCTTGGCGTGGACGTTAAAGTTTCTGAACTCGTTCCTGGGGAGTGGATGCGCATTCAAAATTCCAAAGTCGAAAGAGGAGTTTTAAAATCAAAACGGAACCCTCAGGCTAAGAAAAAATTTTGCATGTTTGAAAATGTTTATTTTTCGTCACCTCAAAGTGAAATCGGCGGTTCTAGCGTCTATCGATTGCGCTTTCGATTGGGAGAAGTCTTAGCCCAAGAAATTGTCGAAGAATGGGGATCAAAAGAAAGAGTCGCCGAGCAAATTGATTACGTCGTCCCTGTTCCCGACACTTCACGAACGGCGGCGTTGGCAACGGCCGAAAGATTGGGAATTCCTTACCGCGAGTTTTTGGTTAAAAATAGTTATGTATCGCGAACTTTTATTTTAGGAAAGCAAGAACAAAGGCTCAAAGCTTTGGGGCAAAAACTTTCGTTGATCGGGCCCGAGATTCGGGACAAAAAAATTCTTTTGGTAGATGATTCTGTGGTGCGAGGGAATACTTCTCGCATGATGGCGCTGAGGTTACGTGAAGCGGGAGCCGCAAGCATATTTTTAGCCTCTACGTGCCCGCCCATTCGCCATGGATGCTTTTATGGGATTGATTTTCCTGATCCCGAAGAACTTGTGGCTTATCAACGATCGATCACTGAGATTTCAAAAAATCTTGGCGTCGATGGGCTCCATTACATCAGCATAGAAGGTTTAAAAGCTGCTTTTGAATCCCAAGATTTTTGCTTAGCGTGTCTTGATGGTAATTATCCAACGAAAGACGAAAGTTTTGCAAAATTTTTAAGTTCCCGTAGACGTCAACGCGATGGAAATGTGGAAGTTCAATGAATCAATCGGCTTGGAAACTTTTAGGCAAAGGTTCGGCAAAGGATATTTTGCTTCACGAAAAATTTCCAAATCATGTGCGTTTTGATTTTAGTGATCGTTTGTCGGTTTTTGATTATGGAGCTTTGCCTGAATTGTTTGTGGGGCGAGGTCAAGCTCTCGAGCTTTTTGCAAAAGAGATTGAAAGCCTTTGGGCCACACACGGAATCCCCAGTAGCTATGACTCGATACTTTCGAAAATCGAAAATTGTTTTATCATGCGTCGGGCGAGTGGGGTTAAGATTGATTCTTCAGGCAGCGATTTGAAATCTGATTTTCATTTTATTCCGTTAGAGATCATTTTTCGTTTTGGAGTTCCCGAGGGAAGTAGTCTTTTTAAAAGACGTTCTGATTTTGAAGTGAACCAAAAATTTCAAGAACCGTTAATCGAATACTCCACCAAGCTTGAAAGTAGAGATCGAATTGTGACCGAAGCTGAGGCCGTGCAACTGGCAGGCTCGAAATTTATATTAGATAAAATTGAAACGCTCACAATCAAAGCTTCAAAAGTTTTGCATACTCATTTTAAAAAAATTGGACTCGACCTTTGGGATGGCAAATTTGAAATGGCGTTGGATCGCAAAACAGAAGAAGTCTTTTTGGTGGATGCGGTCACGCCCGATGAGCTTCGATTGAGTATTTCGGGGCTTGAGCGTGTTCCTTTGTCTAAAGAAATCGTTCGGCAATGGTTAGGGGCCACGCCGTGGGCTAGAGAAGTTGCCGCAGCGAAAGAAAAATTTGGAGATGATTGGAAGTCTCAAGTTCAAGCTCCGCCAAAATTAGGCGAGTGGCGGACAAGTATCGTAGTTGAACTTTACCGGTCCTTGGCGCAAGTCATGAAAGATTCAAAAATCCAATCTCTTCTAAAACTCATCCGAGAGGGTTCTCAACTTAAAACACCAAAAGTTTACATATTTGGCAGTGGTGGCAGAGAAGCCGCATTAAAGTGGCGCGCACAAAAAGAAGGATTAACACTTACGGATAATCCTGAGAGTGCAGACACCGTTGTAGTGACTCAAGACGCCGATCTTGCACAAGGCGTGGCTGATGATTGGCGTGCGAAAGGCTGTTTTGTTTCGGGCCCATCAAAAATCGCTTCGCAAATTGAATGGTCCAAAAATTTTGGTCGCGAAGTTGCCAAGTCAGCCCGCATTCCCATTCCTGAACATTCTTTAGAATTTCAAAGTATACGAAAGTTTAGTCAAGTTCCCGTGATTAAATGTGATGGCCTCGCTGCGGGAAAAGGTGTTGTGCTGCCTAAGTCTTTTGAGGAAGCCGAAAAAGTTTTCAACGAGTTTTCGGAAAAGGGCCCTGTCCTGGTGGAAGAGCGCTTAAATGGGGTGGAGGCTTCGGCATTTTTTTACGTACGATTAAATTCAAGCAATAGTCGCTGTGTTTATTTAGGTTCAGCTCAAGATTTTAAAAAGCGATTCGCAGGTGATGAGGGTCCCAATACTGGCGGAATGGGCGCGCTATGCCCGCACCCCCAGGTGACAAGTGATGACGAAAAAGTTTTTCAAGACTTTGCTGATCAAACTGTGCAAGTTTTGATGGAAAGAAACTTTTTATATGAAGGGGTTATTTACTTAGGGCTCATGAAAGATTCTCAAAAGGGTTGGTCTTTGATTGAGTATAACGCCCGATTGGGAGATCCCGAGACACAGGCGCTCGTGATGAGTTGGCCATTAGAGAAAAAAGTATTAGCGCCACTTTGGAATTTAGATCTATCAACGAGACTAGAAGTCTCAAAAATTCTTTCCCAAACTCTTTGCTTGGCGCTTGTCCGACCTGAGTACCCATCAGTACCTTCAAAAAGTTTGGAACTGAAAGACTGGAAGCCTGCGCTACCAGAGGAACAAATTGTTCTTTTTCGAAATTCTTCAACCCAAGGTCGAGTGGCGTACTTGGTGGGTCGCGGAGAAAATCATCGCGAGGCTGCTGATTATATATTCGAGAGTCTTATCCATTGTCCCTGGAAGGATCTACTTGAGTGGAGGGCGGATTTATTGCCATGAGCCAGTTTTTTTATGTGTTTCAAAATGCCTCCGTACCACGTTTAAAAAAACCCACTCCACAATTGAAGGCCGTACAAGCTGTGGTGTTGCAAGGTTTAAACAGCGATCAACAACATATGTTGAAGCTTATTTTTTCGGACCAAATCCGTGGAAGTTTTTTAGCACCCGATAGCAAAGTCTTTGTTCGTGCGTATCTTAAAGGGGTTAGTCACCCCATGGCCGAATCCTTGGCCCAAGTTTTAAAAGTGAATGCGGGTCAAATTCGAGTGGATCAATTACTTTTTGATAGCGCATGGACTTCGAATTTTAAATTTGATGAAATCTTGCGCGAGCTAGAGATTTCGTGGCGAGAACCCGCAATTGAGGAACTCCGTTTTGAAAGTTTTCATGATTGGGAAAAGAATGGTTCCATTGTACAAAGCCCGTCCAAATTCGAGGACAATTCTTTTGCGATCGTGAATCCCCATGAGATTGGGCTGGAATTTAGTCAAGACGAACTTTTAGCAATGAAGAAGGAAGAGACTTTGCGTGGTCGTCCGTTCAATCGAGCGGAACTTGAACTGATCGCACAAACTTGGTCTGAACACTGTAAGCATAAAATTTTTGCTGCGAACATCCATTCTCGCGACACTTTAAATCCCCTAACGAAGTCACTTTTTAAACAACACATTCGCGCCGGCACTTTGCGGCACATGGAAACTCATCCCGACTCGCAATTACTTTCGGTCTTTCATGACAACGCAGGTGTTTTGGCATTGTATGATTGGTCAGGAAATAAAACCGATACGGCAGTCGCGTTAAAAATGGAAACACACAATTCCCCGTCGGCCATTGCGCCTTATGGTGGGGCCAGCACAGGAATAGTGGGGGTGCATCGCGATATTTTAGGAACAGGCTTAGGCGCTAAACCTATCGCAAATTGGGACGTTCTTTGCTTTGAATCGCCGACCCACAATTCTGGAAGACCCGAAACTGCGTTGTCTCCTGATCTTGTTCGTCAAGGCGTACTCAAGGGAATTGAGGATGGCGGAAACCAAAGTGGTATTCCTACAGTTCAAGGCTCCGTTGTTTTTGATCCGCGCTTTGCTGTAAAGCCCTACGTTTTTGCAGGTTGCTTGGGAATTTTGCCCGAGCGTTTTGTGAAAAAGCGACCCAAAGTTGGTCTCAAATTGTTTTGTATCGGCGGTGCCGTAGGGCGAGATGGACTTCGAGGGGCAGTCATGAGCTCCCGCGATCTAAGAAGCAGTGATTTTTCGGGATCGGCCGTTCAAGTTGCCAATGCTTTTGTGCAAAGACGCGTGACCGATTTTTTAATTGAAGCTCGGGACCGTGAATTGATTGATGTGATTTCGGATAACGGCGCAGGAGGTTTGGGTTCAAGTTGTGGCGAGATGGCCACTGCCACTAACGGCGCAGAGATTGATCTGACTCATCTCCGTTTAAAAACAACCCATCTTTTTGCGTGGGAACGATTATTAAGTGAATCCCAAGAGCGCATGACTATAGGTACGTCTAAACCAAAAGTGTTTATGGAATTGCTTAAGCACTGGGAGCTTCCTTTTGATGAACTCGGAGTTTTAAATAGTTCTGGAAATCTTAAAGTCAGTTTTCAAGGTAAAAATTTTATTGATTTAAGACTAGAGTTTCTGCATGAAGGTTGCCCGCAGCTTGAACTCAATACTTCTTGGAGCTTGGCCGATGAAGAAAAAACTTTAAATGAGATTTGTAAAACACAAAGTTCAAATTTCATAAGGCACATTGACTTAGACACCCGTGTGCGAAATTGTTTCAACTCCGTAATTTATTCCTTTAAGTTGATGTTGGGCTCTGAGCACCTTTGTTCGCGAAAAGCTATCGTTGAGCGCTTTGATCATGAAGTCCAAGGCAGAACGCTTAAAAAACCCTTCCAAGGTTTGACGGAATCCAGTCCCGCTGATTGTTCGGTTCTCGAAATATTTGAAAGCAAAACTCCCAGTAGTTTTGTTTTAAGTCATGCCCTTTGCCCTTGGCGGGAGCGAATGGAAGACCAAGTGCTTTTTGCTTTTGATGAAGCCATGCGCAGTCTTGTTTTAGGCGGGGCACAATCACAAAGCTGGGGGGCCCTTGATAATTTTTCGTGGCCTAATCCCATTCCCTCCGAAAATTTAAAACATGGTGATCGCAATTTGTGGCGATTGGTGCGTTCGTGTGAAGTGCTCAGTCAGCTTTGTTTAAATTTTTCAATGCCGTTAATTTCTGGAAAAGACAGCATGAAAAACAATTCGCGAGACTTTGAATGCCCAGCAACTCTTGTGATTTCCATGGGGGCTTCGTCCATTGATCCTGCTCTGTTGCCTGTTTCGTTTTTTGTGCGCGCAAACGACGTGATTTTTTACTGTCCGCCATTAAAATCGTCCTTAAAAGATTCCTCATGGGTTCGCGTGCTAGGAGTCGTGCCGGAAAGTTATGATTCCATAGTTAAAAATTACAGTGCACAATCAATGGTAGCCGAGATTGATGAATTGTCGGGCGTTTTAAAAAGTCGCTATCAACGAATTCATTCGCTCATAAGCAAAGGATTGATACGATCCGCAAAAGATGTGGGCGAAGGGGGGCTTTTGACGGCTCTCTTTGAAATGTGTCTTGGCCGAGAAATGGGTTTTCAAGCGGAAGACATTGATGTCAAAGTTTCGAGTTTGTTTGAAGAAGGCCTAGGTTCTTTTGTCTTTTCACTGGACCCTCATTGTGTGGAAGAAGTTGAAAATGCCTTGCCTGAGTTAAAACGCATAGGGGTTGTCTCGAAAAATCCTAGCTTAAAGTGGGGCCAAGCAAATGAGGGATTTGAGTTTTCCATTGAGGAACTGAAAGAGGCCTATGAAGAAAAATCGAAAGGTGGATTTTTTTCATGAAGCGTCGTGGATGGATTCTAAAAGGTGAGGGGATTGAATGCGAAGAGGAACTTTTTAGGTTTCTCTCGATTCCGGCATTAAATTTTACAGAACTTGAATATGTCAAGGTTCCCGAACTTCTACGTGACCCCGAAAACACCCTCTACAAAAAAATTAAAATAAATGATTTTGTATTTTTTCCAGGAGGTTTTTCTTTTGCGGATCACTATGGTTCGGGACGGCTTCTCTCTTTTCTGTTGAAAGATAAAAATTTTTTCGAGTTTTTAATAAAAAATTCTTGCCACCTAGTGGGAATTTGCAATGGCTTTCAAGTTTTGGCACAAGCGGACTTATTTGGAAAAGAACTGCGTTTGTTGCACAATCAAAATTCTAAGGGTGAAAACTTGGCGTTTCGCAATCGCTGGGTGCAAACTCGTTTTACGCTCAATGATGAAGATAGTTTTCGTCTCAGTGTGAGACATGGCGAGGGACGGGTGGATTTGGGTTCAAAAAAGACACTGGAATCAAAGGTGAGTCCGTTATTTTTTTACGATGATTCACGTTTTGAAAATGGGAGTTTTCAAAATGTAGCAGGACTCGTGGCCCGTTTTGGAGATTCACGTGTGATTGGTATGATGCCTCATCCCGAGGTTTCTTATCGTCCTATCGATGACCCAAATTTTGGAGGACCGGATTTTTTGTCAGAAAGTCGATCCCGTAAACATGACTCAAATGGAGATGGAACTCGATTTATGCTCAAACTGTTTGATAAGGAGAATATTTAATCATGCGAAAAATTGCACTTTTTTCGGCCTATGAAAAAGATGGCTTGGCCTCTATTGCGCGGGCTCTATTAGAAACAGGACATGAGCTTGTTGCCACGGGTAAAACAAGACTCGAACTCGAATCCCAAGGGCTCAAGGCTATCGACATTTCTGATTTAACAGGGGAGCCTGAGCGTTTTGGTGGTCGAGTGAAAACTTTAAATCACAAAGTTCTTGGGGGCATCCTGTTTAGGCCGGGGCAAGACGAATCTGAATGGCCCTATGATTTTAGAATTGGCGCCGTCGTTTGTAATTTTTATCCCTTTCAAGAAAAAGCGGCTGGGTGCAAAACTCTTGTAGAACTTTCGGAATGGATCGACATCGGTGGCCCAACAATGGTGCGAGCTGCTGCAAAAAATTGTGCTCATGTTTGGGTATTCACCAAACCCGAGCAGTACACTCGATTTATTGTGAGTCCCGAAAGAGACAACACATTGCGAGCGCGTTTTGCGTTGGAAGCTTTTGAAGAAGTTGCACGGTTGGACGAAAGCATCACATTTTTTCATCAACTTTCCCAGCCCTGGTCGGGCGGAGGGGAATTAAATTACGGCGAAAATCCCCATCAAAAAGCGCATTTCTTACCTAACCGCAAAGTTGGGCCAAAATTTTTTGGATCGTTTAGTTTCAACAATGTTCTCGATGCCGAGGCTGCCCTTCGCTTTGTGAAACCTTTTGTTGGCCCCGCAGTTTCGGTGATCAAACATCAAACACTTTGTGGTGCAGCGGTGGGGCTTATGAATGCCGACGCGACAAAGGTTTTTCGCTGGGCATGGGAGGGTGATCCTGTTTCGCGCTTTGGTGGAATTGTTGCGATGAATTTTTTACCTACGAGTGAAATCACAGAAGAACTTTCGAAAAAATTTATAGAAGTGATTGTGGCGCCTCGCCTTGAAGGGATGGAAGCTTGGGCGCAAAGTTTTCAGCAAAAAAATGCGCGAGCGCGCGTTCTCCTCCTTGATCATGAACTTTTTAAGCAGACAAAAAATGACCAAGAATTAACGAAAGAAAGCTCCAGTGGAATTTTAGGCAAGCTTGTTCAAGATTCCGATTTTGTAGATGTGCAGGGGGCTGATCTCTCCCGTGAAGCGCTAGAACGCGCATTTGGAACTTGGGCAAGTGCTTGTTCAAAATCGAACGCGATGGTGCTTTGTGGCTTTGATGAATCCACTCGCATTTCGTTTTTAGCAGGAGCAGGACAGGGGCAACCCAATCGCATTGATGCGCTAAAACTTTTAGCGATTCCCCGTGCCAAAGATTTTTGCGCAAGGCTTGCGGTTCCTCTCGAGACTTTGGCTTGTTTTAGTGATGCCTTTTTACCATTTGATGATTGTGTTCGAGTGCTGGCAGAATCCCATGTCAAAACTCTTTATCAACCCGGCGGTTCAAAACGTGATGCCGAGGTAGCGGACACTGCGCAAAAACTTGGGGTAAAAATGATACTCACCCGCAAACGGCATTTTTGGCACTAAAAAATAAATAGATGAAATAAGAAAGTAGAATAAGTGAGCGAGCAAAATTCGAATAGTAAAGATTACAAAAATTCTGGAGGCGTAGACACCCGACTTGCTGATCAATGGGTAGAACGTCTACAGGATTCTGCAAAAAAGTATGTGAACGCCGGTCTCGCGTCCAAAATGAAAAGCGGCATTGGTGACTATGCATCCGTTTATGAACTCAGCTCCCAGCAATGGGTGGCGACTTCTTGTGATGGAGTTGGCACAAAGCTTTTGTGGACTTTAGAAGGACTCGGCCGTGTCGAAGACTTAGCTTGCGATTTGTTGGCGATGAATGCCAACGATGTTTTGTGTGTGGGCGCAAAGCCGACTCTCTTTTTGGATTACCTCGCTCTAGGATCGCATTCGCTTCTTGAAAAAGGCGGTCTTTTGGAGAATTTTGTGGGGGCTTTGCAAAAACTTTGCTTTGAGAGTGGGCAAATGCTGGTCGGTGGCGAAACTGCGCAGATGCCGGATCTCTATCAAGGAAAACATTTCGATTTGGCGGGATTTTCGGTAGGATTTTTAGAACCTGAGCAATTTTTAAGTATTGAAAATGTTCAAGTAGGGGCTGAACTTTGGGCCTGGCCGTCCAGTGGGCCTCATTCCAATGGTTACAGTTGGCTACGAAAAATTTTTGATAGCACAAAAGACAAGTCCTTTATTGAGCAACATTTGATGAAGCCTACAAAACTTTATGTGAATGAGTTTTTAGATTTTCAAAAAACTTTGACTGCTATGAATGAGCTGTCAGCTCTGCAAGCGGCTTTTCACATTACCGGTTCTGGATATTTAAATTTGGTGCGTGCTCAACCTAAAGGGAGGTCGCTCGGATTTGATTTGTGTGAATGGAATTTTGAAAAAGAGTTGCCTATGTGGGTATCTGAACTTCGCAAGCGAAGTGGAGCAACCTTAGAAGAGTTGGCGACTTCTTTTAATTGCGGGTGGGGAATGATTTTAGTCCTTGACCAAAAGTTCACATCTCAAAATTTGTCCGTGCTCCAAAAATTTGGGCTAAGGAAATTGGGCAAGGTGACTGATGGAGATGCTGTTCTTATTCCTGGATTGAAGCCGTTGACTGAGTAGATTTTTTAACTTTTGAAATCCGCATAACTTTTCCGTGGATTTTTGATCCAGCCATTCTGTCCTTTTTTGGTTTTTATTTTTACCCACCAATTGGATTTAAAAATAGGTGGATCAGGAAGCTTGCAATCAACGTTGTTGTTTGCGGCATCATGCACTTCTTTCTCAAACCAAAAGCTCCAGTTGCCCTCCCCAACGGGGAAGAGTACGTAGAATGTTTTTCCAGATTGTTCATTCGATATTTTTGATACACAAGGTAAAGCCTGGGGAATGGAATGACTTTCTCCAGTAATCGCTTCAACAGCTTCACCTTTTTTAAGAGTAGCAATGGATTTCCTGCTTTCTGGGTTAGTATACAACTCGGTTCTGTCTGCCAGAATCCAGTTTCCAAATCCACAATACTCAAATGGGCAAATAAATCTTTCAATGTAAACCTTGGGAGGCAAGTGAGGTTGAGTTTGTTTCAGACGATTGGATATTCGGTTTGATGCCTCTTTTAAGTGGCTAAGGAATTGTGACTGCTCAAAATCGCTGCGCCCTTGGGATTTTAGGATTAATGAATCAATGATTGCTTGGGTTTTTTGATCCCCATATTTTTTAGTTCCTTCAAATAAGTACCAATGATTGCCCTCATTCTTGAAGTCATCTGCATTTTCGACAATTTCAGAATCAAAAATATCTTTTAGACTCGAGTTCCCATGTTTCCATAAAAAACCGAGTATTATTTCGCGAAGCCTTGGATCAAAAAAAAGAAAGTTTTTTTCTCTAAAGGCGGTACTGATGATTTCCAAATTTTTCACATCGATTTTTTCATACACTAATAGATTTCGAATCAATTCACTCTGGTACTTTATGATTTCGGGTTCACGCTCTTCAAATTCCTTTAAGGTGAGTTTTGTTAAGTCTGCGGGATTTCTAATCAACGATTCACAAAGAGATAGAACCTTTGGATTATTAAAATTCGACAGAGCTGATAAAGCTGAAGTTCTTTCTGAAATTGATTTGGATTCTTGCGCTGTTCTGATGAATGTGGAGATTTTGTTCTCACTTGCAGTGGGTGATGGCGTATTTTGTGCTCTTGTTTTTGAGCACATCAAAACTAGAAGCATTAGTCCAAAGAAAATTCTTTTCTTTTTATTTTTCATTTATTTTTGCTAGTTTTTTTGGACGCTTTCGTTTTTTTCTTAATCACACGGGTTAATTGTTTGCCATCCCAGTCATAAGTTTCAATGGCATTACCCGATTCATAAATGACAATTTGGTTGTTTTTACAAGAAGCCGAAACGAGGTTTCGTGGCGCGTAAGATTCTTTCACTTTCATCTCAATTTCACCTGTTAGGTTTCCATCTTTATCAACACCCACCAGAAGAATACTGTTGGTGACCCAGAAGCTTCTGTTTTCAAATCTTGCTGGGATGACAAGTTTAATTTTCTCACCTTGAAGTTGGGGTGCAGGGTTTAAAACGCAGTCGCCACCATTAAATGCATATTCGTCTGCTATAAATTTTTCAAAAGATAAGGTTTCATCAAGTGCGAAGGTAGGAATTGAAAGCGTCGTAGCAAAGAATAGATAGAAAATTTTGATTGTCATTCCCCTTAACATTGGCATAAATCCCTAAAAAAGTACGAATATTGAAGCGTCCCATTTAGCAATTAACGCGTTGTGTTGTTATCTTCCCACTCTACAGAAATCTGCTAGCTAGCCGAGTTTTCAGGTATTTCAAAAACTTCTTTGCCAATCTTGGCTAAATAAGAGCTTCTTTGATAACATCTGATCTTTGTTAGATAATTTGCATTTTCAAATTCACCAATAAAAACTTCGATTGTGAATTTGAATTTTGAAAAACAGTAGGGAAGGGTTGAGGCGTGCAGGTCATGAATTTTACCGAGACTAAAAGTCCCGCACCCCGTGACGGGTTTAAAAACTTTCTTGAGAAAGCGGAAAACGATTCTTGGATTGCTGGTTTTCGCTGGGTCAAAGGTGACACGTATCCTCAGATTAAATCGCAACTTTCAACCAAACGTGCGGAAAATGTTTCGCGCACCCATAAAAAAGGCACAGATGGAGTTTGGTGGGCGCTCGAAACTGAAGCCCATTATGGAACTCATGTTGGAGTAGACCTGGAACTTTTTATGGTGCGTCCCATTCTTGTAAATTCCGAATGGATTACAAACCGTTTAAATCTTTCCCGGCAGTTGTCGCCCCAAAAAATTCTCGAAGAATGGAGCGCTCGCGAAGCAGCTTTCAAAGCTTTAGCCCCCAACAACGAAAAAGTTTTGATGAGCCATTTTAAAAGAACGTCTCCCAACACCATGACTGTGTTTACTCCTCAAGGTGATCGGATGATTCAAGTCCGAACCTCGTGGGCTGGAAAATGGCTTTTGTCTTTGGCTTGGATGTCAGAATAATTTTTTGTGCCGTATTTGATCACAGGTGCAACCGGTTTTATTGGCAGCGAAGTGATCGCTCGTCTTTTAAAAAATGGAACGGCACCTGAAGAAATTTTTCTGATTGCTCGAGCAGATCCAGCCCAGTCGCAACTTCTTCTTATGCGATTTGAAGAACATCAAATTGATGCGAGCAAAATAAAAAACTTAAAATGGGTCAAAGCCGCGTTGGATACCGAAGGTTCTTTAGCGCGAGCGCTAAATTCTTTGCCCGCGATTAAAGGCAAATGGCGGGTAGGACACTTCGCAGCCCTCATTGCGACCAGCCGGAGTTCTGCCACAAAAAACCTTAATTTAAGTGACCAAAAAAAAATTCAAACGCAAGTCAATGTTGGTGCAACTGGAGAGTTGATTGCTTGGGCAAATCAATTTGCAGAACTTTTGGTATTTACTTCAAGTGTCGTGGCGTTTGGTGGATTGGATTCTCCTCAAATTCGAAGCGAAAAAGATTTTGAACATTTTCCTGATGAATGCAAAACGCTTGGTTATTTTGTTTCTAAACGTGAGGCGCATTTAAAAGTTGCAAGTCTAAGTCAGATTCCCACTCGTATCTTTTGCCCCGGCATCGTCCATGGATATCTTGAGAACTTCAAGCCTTCTCGCGGTCATTTAAAAATGATTCGCGAAGGAAAACTTCGAGTGGCGCCATCGGGCGGTGGAAATTTTGTCGGCCTAGATCGAGTCGGGGGTGCTATTGCCGATGCGCTGCACAGTCCCGCCATTTCTGTAAGTGCAGTACCCGATATCAACGTACGACTCTTGGTGGATAAAAATTTAACTTACAAAGATTATTTTACTTTGTACCAAAAAATTTATTTTGAGTTTTTGAACGAAAAGGCAAAAAACAAAAATTACCGTGCTCTGGACACTCAAGGCCCCAAATCGCCGATCAAAATCATTCGAATCCCCGCGTTGCTTATGAATTTTATCGGGAGTCTCGCCAAACTGCTGCCAAACTCGTCGCCTCTTAAAGGCAAGATTTCTGAAACGATTGGCCAATCTAAGTACTATTTGTTTTTTGAAAGTGAGTTTGGACAATTCCCTACGAAGGGGATTGAAATTGCGATTCGTGAAAGTCTTAGGCAAAGTGAGCGTAGTTCCCTAATAAAAAGTGTTGCCGAGGAGCAGTGAGTTAATTTCAAGTTATCCTCAGGCAGCTTGAGGTGTTGATGTGGGTTCGGAAGTTTCCTTCGATTGGTTGAGAAGTTTTTCTAATTTTTTGATTTTATCTTGGATTTGTTTGTTCAGTTCATAGGGATTTAGGTTTTCATAAACAGCTTGTAGTTTTTCTTTGGTGGTATTTGAAATATCTTTTGATTCCAGAAGTCTTTGGTAGGGAGTTTTGGGTTTGTCGTATCTTTTAATTGTTTTGTTCCCAACTCTGACTTTTTCTATAAGTTTTCTTTGTGGCACAAAGAAGTTCATAAAGTGTGAATGTTCATTTTTGTAAAGGTCGTTGATAGGATCAATCATGTTGTGGTCGTCAAAACGTTCATAGCCTAAGAGTCGTCTTACATGAGTTGAATTTTTTTGTTCAATGTGAGCATGATCGTTTTTGAAGTAGGCACGTGATCTTGTTTGAGTGATATTGCTAAAACCTAAGTCGCGTTCTTTTTCGAAGTGCGAAATGAAGGTTTCATTTAAAAATTCCCAGCCATTGTCGGTATGAAGTGAGTGGGCAAAAAAGGGGAGTTGCGCAAGAATATCTGCGGTTGCATCAAGAACTTTGTCTTGGTGCTTAGCCCAGACAGCGCGTTGTGCGCACCAACCTGAAAAGACGTCGGTGATATTTAAAGTCCAGATAAAGTGACCTGACATCGATCCACCGCAATGAGCGACAGTGTCGGCTTGGAGGGATCCTGGTTTATTAATTTTGTCCTCAAAGCGGTGAAGCGGGACGCGATCTTTATAAAGCCTAATGTGGCCTCGCTTTGTGCCCGAGCGCTTTTTACGATCAAGAGTTTTTTTGAATCTTTTGAGGAGTCGATCGATGGTGGAGTGGCTCATTTTGAGGAGTTTGGACTGGATGTCGAAAGTCAGTGAGGGGTCCAAATGTTTTTTGAGCCAAAAAGGAAGAGCTTGTTGCATGGATTTTGAGTTCATTTGATCCATGGAAAGGTAAAGCGATTCAAGCCACCAAATAACCTGATCGTTGTAGGACCTAGGTCGGCCTGGGCGTTGATCAAATTGCTCGGCCGTGGATTTAGAGCGTGCTTTGTAAAAGAGTCGTTTGATGGTGTTGCGGGGTTTGCGAAAATCGCGTTCCAGTTCGTTCAAAATTTGGGTACGTAATTTTCGGGAGCCTTGAAGGTATAGATCCTTTTTTAAGAATATTGTATGGTGAAGCAAGCGCCGGTTCGTCATTGTGAGTCCTCCATTTAAAATTAAGCAGTTGAATCGAGCCCTCAATTATGAGGCAACCGGCGCGATCTTCAATATCCTCAATCTTATCCACAGCACTTTCGGCAACATTATTTATAGGGACTTGGG
>Ga0247843_1005643_pt1 | contig 17197 bp, 7 predicted proteins | sample LaCruzMarch2017__FD_192420 | JGI IMG/M metagenome (GOLD analysis project Ga0247843, IMG submission 192420) | Freshwater microbial communities from meromictic Lake La Cruz, Castile-La Mancha, Spain - LaCruzMarch2017_8m | ecosystem: Environmental > Aquatic > Freshwater > Lake | place: Spain... | reverse complement strand
AAGACCTGCGATGCCTGTGCAGTGTCGCGGCGCCCTGGGACGCCCAGGTCGGCGGCGACTGCAACGACAACAACGGCGCCATCAAGCCCGGCGTCACCGAGACATGCAACGGCATCGACGACGACTGCGACGGCCTCATCGACGAGGTCGGCGCGACCGGTTGCACGACCTTCTATCTGGACGCCGACGGCGACCGGGTTGGCGTCGCGAACCAGAGCCTGTGCCTGTGTTCGGCACAAGCCGCGTATTCGGCCACCGCGGTCGGCGACTGCGACGACGGCGACGCCCGGCGCACGCCCGGCAAGACCGAGTCGTGTAATGGGATCGACGATGACTGCGACCTGAACGTCGACGAGGACAATGCGGTCGGCTGCCAGAACTACTGGGAAGACATCGACGATGACACTTTTGGCGTCGACGGCTCGCAGCGCTGCTTGTGCGCGCCTGAGGACGACCACACCGCGACCCGGATCGGCGACTGCGACGACCTGCGCAGCAACGTCAATGACTCGGCCATCGAGATATGTGACTCCGTCGACAACGACTGCGACGGCGTCGTCGATGAGTCGGCATGTGGTCTGCCGACCGTCAACTGGCCGACCTTCATGCGCGATGCCCGACGCACCGGCCACCCCTTCTTCATCGAGGGCCCTGTCGCCACCGACACGGCCCTTCGTTGGAAGAAAGTGCTGGCGGCGGGGACTGCGTTCGAGAGCTCACCGGTCATCGACGAGGACGGCAACATCTACGTATTGTTGGGGGCGACACTCTTCAAGCTGAGCCCGAGCGATGGTGCGACGCTCTGGAGCTATACGCTGCCGGCGACCCCGTTCTCGAGGGCGAGCCCGACGGTGCGTGTCGGTGGGAGCATCCTTGTTCCGGCCGGCAATCGGATCCTGCTCTTGTCGCGCGATGGAGAGCTCATCTGGGAGAACGGGTTCGGTGGCGAGCCGGGCAACCGGGTCGTGGGCTCCCCCATCGTCGACCAGAACGGCGAGATCTACGTCGTGTCGAACAACTTCCTGCGCTCGCTCGATGCATCGGGGGCGGTGACCTGGGCGACGGCCATCGTCGGCAGCACCACGAAGTCGAGTGACCCCGCCATCGGGCCGGACGGCCGGATCTACTTGAGCGGCAGCCAGCGGGTCTACTCGTTCTCGAAGACGGGCAGCGTGAACTGGACCTGGTGTCCTCTGTCGGGCGGCAACTGCGATGGAACCAAAGTGCCGGGCGCATCGGTGACGGTGACCGAAGTCGGGCGTGTTCTGGCGCCGATGGGCAACACCCTCTATCTGCTCGCCGACGCGTCGTCTTCTGCGACCCAGGTCAGCACCAACACGTTCACCAATAGCGGTGGTACAGCCGCCAAACTCTGGGCCAATGTCGGCGTGTTCTCAACAGGTTACACCTGCTGCAACCCCGAGGAGTACGCCATCGTGACGCCGGCCGGACCCAACGGAGCGCGTATGTTGAACGCCAGCATCGGCAACGACTTCTCGATGGACGTGGCCAAACGCGACCAGGCCCATGGCGCCGCCATCTTCGACCGTGACGGCGACATCTTCGTCGGCTCGAACAACTCGGCCGCTGGCGGCAAGGCGCGCTTCGCGGCACGTCGGAGTCGCGGCGCGGGCACGAACAAGGGCACCGAGTACTGGGGCTTCGCGGTGGACGGCTCACACATCGACGGCGCTGCTGCGCTCGGCAACCTCGGCAACATCCGATACGTCGTCTTTGGCGACTCGTCGGGTACCATTTACAGCTACGGGAAGTGACCATGAAGCGATATCTGGCGCTATGCGCTTCTCTTGTGATGATGGCCGGGTGCCCGGCGAGCGATGATGGTACCGGCGATGACACGCTCGGCGACTCGGTCAACGACACCGCGTCCGACGCGGTGGGCGACACGACTGGCAACCCTGATGGCGATACCGCCGGCGACTCGGCGAATCCGAGCGATACCGACACCACGTCTGAAGTGACGGGCGACACGATTGCCGACGGTGGCGCCGACATCGATACGTCCATCACACCCGGCGCCTTTGGATATCCGTGCGACTCCAACGACGACTGCAATTCGGGCTATTGCCTCGATGCGTATGCGGGCAAGGTGTGCTCGACGACGTGCACCGACGGGTGTGTGGACGGGTGGAGCTGCCGACAGGACCTGACGGTCTTCCCGGACATCGTCTATGTGTGTGTCCCGAGCTTCCCCACGTTGTGTTCGCCATGCGACTCCAACGCTTCCTGCGAGGCGGCAGGGGCGTCCGAAGGGGCGCGCTGCCTGCCGCGTGGCGAGGGTGGTGCTGATGGGTCCTTCTGCGGCGGCGGGTGCGCGGGTGCGGCCTGCCCCGAGGGGTATCGCTGCGAGGCCGCGGTCGACATCAACGGGCGTGAGACACCGCAGTGTGTGCCGGCCGACGGGGCCGAGTGTGAGTGCAGCGGGCCGGCCATCGCCGAAGCCGCGTCGACGACCTGCCGCGAGCGCAACGAGCTTGGCACCTGTGTGGGCACGAGGGTCTGCACACTCGCAGGGCTGACGGATTGCAACGCCCGTGTGCCGGCCGAGGACACGTGTAACGGGCTCGACGACGACTGCGATGGGACGACCGATGAAGCGCACTTCTCGGAGGGGTGCCTCGTCGAGAATACGTTTGGCGCGTGCCCCGGGTCGAGCGTCTGCCGCGGGCTCACGGGCCTCGGGTGTGAAGGTCCCGAGCCGCAGGCCGAGCGCTGCGACGCGGTCGACAACGACTGCGATGGTGCGACCGACGAACAGGGTGCGAGCGGCTGCGTCGACTACTGGGTGGACGCCGACGGTGACGGCGTCGGGACCGGCGCGCCGCAATGCCAATGTGGACCGAGCGGCGACTTCACGGCGCAGGTCGATGGCGACTGCGACGACAGCCTCGGCACGGTGCAGCCCAATGCGCCGGAGATCTGCGATGGGCTCGACAACGACTGCGACAGCCTGACGGACGACGCGGGCGCCATCGGGTGTTCGATCTTCTATCGCGATGGCGACCTCGATCAGTTTGGAAATCAAGATGATTCCCGCTGCCTGTGCGAAGCCGATGTCGCGGGGCGCTACACCTCGAAGACCCCGACCGACTGCAACGATGCAGTTGGCGCCATCAACCCGGGTGCCCCCGAGGTCTGCGACGGCGTCGACAACGACTGTGACCGCGTCGTGGACGAGCAGGGTGCGGGCGGATGCACGCTTCACTTCGTCGATGGCGATGGGGACACCTATGGCAACCCGGGGCAGTTTGCCTGTCTGTGCGGTCCGGACACGACGTTCGCGGCGACCCGCGGTGGCGACTGCGACGACGACGCTGGTGACGTGAACCCGGGCGCGGCCGAGCAGTGCGACACGAAGGACAACGACTGCGATGGGCTCACCGACGAGTCCGATGCCGACGGATGTGTCGCGTTCTATCGCGACTCGGACGGCGACGACTTCGGCGTGACGAGCGACTCGCGCTGCCTGTGCGCACCTGCAGCCCCCTGGGATGCGACCGCAAGCGGCGACTGCAACGACGCGGTCGCGAGCGTCAACCCGGCCGCCGCCGAGGTGTGCAACGGCCAGGACGACGACTGCGACACGGCCATCGACGAGTTGGGCGCCGACGGCTGCGATATCTATTATAGGGACACCGACTTCGACAGCTTTGGTCAGGCCGGGGACTCGGCCTGCTTGTGTGCGCCGACCGTGCCCTACGTGTCGACCAACGCGCTGGATTGCGACGATGATAACCCCTTTGCGAACCCGAGTGCGGCCGAGGTGTGCAACCAGGTCGACGACGACTGCGACGAGGAGGTCGACGAAGGTGTGCAGGGCAACTGTTCACCCTTCTATTTCGACGGCGACGACGACGGCTGGGGGCTCGCCGACCAGAGCCAGTGCCTGTGTGCACCCGAGGGGCTGTTCAGGGCCGTGAAGGCGGGCGACTGCAACGATGTCGTCATGACGACACACCCGTTCGCGCCCGAGCTGTGCAACGGGGTCGACGATGACTGCGACGGGACGACGGACGAGGAAGGCGCGACGGGTTGCACGCAGTTCTATCGCGATGTGGACAACGATGGCGTCGGACGCTTTGGCGAGGTGAAGTGTCTGTGCGCGGCGAGCGGGCAGTTCCGGGCGACCGTCGGTGGAGACTGCAACGATGCGAATGTGAACGTGAAACCGGGCGCCATCGAGAGCTGCAACGATATCGACGACGACTGCGATGGCACGATCGACCCGGCCGCGAGCATCGGGTGCCTCGACCGCCTGCGCGACTCGGACCAGGACGGCTGGGGCGTGGCCGGCGACGGGTTGTGCCTGTGTGAGCCGAACGCGCCGTTCACGGCTATCTTTGGCGGCGACTGCAACGACGCGGACCCGACGATGAACCCAGCCGAGAGCGAGCTGTGCAACGGCAAAGACGACGACTGCAGCGGGGTCGCGGACGACCCGGGCACCGGTGGGTGTATCACCTTCTTCCGCGACGACGACGGCGACGCGTGGGGGCGGACCGGCGACTCGCAGTGTTTGTGCGCGCCGACGGCGACCTACAAGGCGACCAACGGCGGCGACTGCGATGACGCGCGCGCGGACGTGAGCCCGGCCATCATCGAGCGCTGCAATGGGATCGACGACGACTGCGACGGCTCGACCGATGAGACCGGGGCGGTCGGGTGTGAGATCTTCCTGCGCGACGTGGACGGAGACACCTACGGGGTCGATGGAGACTTCTCATGTGTGTGCGCTGGAGGGGATGTATACCGGGCGACGCGCGGCGGTGACTGCAACGACAGCCGCGGCGACGTGAGCGTCGGCGCGCCCGAGCTGTGCGACGACGTCGACAACGACTGCGACCGGGTCGTCGACGAAGAGGGCGCGCAAGGCTGCACGAGCTGGCTTCGCGACATCGATGGCGACGGGTACGGCGTAAGCAGCGACTCGAAGTGCCTGTGCGAAGCGACTGCGGTCCATCGCACGCAGGTGGGCGGCGACTGCAACGACGGGTCGCTCTTGATCTCGCCCATCGCGGTCGAGTTCTGCAACGGGACCGACGACGACTGCGACGGATCGATCGACGAAGAGGACGCCGTCGGGTGCCTCGACCACTTCGTGGACGGTGACGAGGACGGCTGGGGTGTCGGGGCCGGTCGGTGCCTGTGTGGGGCGAGCGGGGCCTTCGTCGTGACCCAGAGCGGCGACTGCGCGGACGATGACGAGTTGCAGAATCCCGGTCTCGTCGAGGAGTGTAACGAGGACGGGCGCGACGAGAACTGCGATGGCGACGTGGACGAGGCGAACGCCATCGGATGCACGGACTTCTTCCGCGATGCGGACGACGACCTTTATGGCGTAACGACTTCGCGGACCTGCCTGTGCGGAGCCGAGGGCGACCTCACGGCGACGACTGGCGGGGACTGCGACGACTCGAGCGACCTGCTCAATCCGGGTGAGGTCGAGGTGTGCAACGGCAAGGACGACGACTGCGATGGGGCCTTCGACGAGGGGTGCGGCATGCAGGTCGGCGGGTGGCCGACAGCGAAGTACGACCATCGGCGCAGCGGCTGGGGCGTGGCCTATGACGGGCCCGGCAGCAAGACGCTGAAGTGGAAGACGCGCCTCAACACGGACACGGATGGGAACGGGGCGGACCTCGCGGACATCCAGACGTCGGCGGTCTTCGACACGACGGGGCGCTTGTACATCGCGGTCGAGAATCGCCTCTACCGGATCAACCCGACGACCGGGGTGATCGTCTGGCAGGTCGCGTTGGCGCAACCCATGTCGAGCTCGGCGAGCATCACGCTTCGGACGGGCGGAACGATGGTGATCCCGACGGGCAACGGTGTGTCGCTCTTCGATCGGGATGGTGTGCAGCTCTGGTATCGTAAGCTGCCGGGTGCGGAGACCGAGCCCATCACCGGGGCGCCGCTCGTAGACAATGACGGCAACATCTATGTGGTCGGGTTCTCGGCAGCGTACTCGTTGGATTCGGCAGGGCAAATCAGGTGGTCGGTGGCGGTGCCGAACTCGCAATACGTGCAGTCCCATGTGGCGTGGAACCAGACCAACGATCGGATCTACTTCGGGTGTTCGAACCACACCTTGTTCGCGATGACGCGCACGGGGCAGATCGCCTGGACCTATGTCGTGCAGAGCGCGGACGTGGACGCGAGCACCGTCGTGCTGCTCGATGGGACCCTCGTGCAGAGCTTTGGGAGCGCGTTCCATCAGGTGCGCGACGACGGCACGGTCGCAACGAAGATCCGGGACTTCAACACGGGTGGCGACAACGACACGCCGCCCATCGCTTGGCGCAACTCGAGCAATCAGGAGCTCATCATCTCGAATGCGAACGGGTCGTCGGGGGTGCGGACCTATCGCGCGAACGACGGCAACCTGAACTGGACCTATGCCATGACGAAGGATGGAGACATCCCGAATGCGACCGGCGCCATCGACAAGACCGGACGCATCTATGTCGGCGATGACGAGGCGGGCTTCCACGCGATCACGACGACGGGAACACAGCTATGGAAGTTTGAAGAAGAAGATGGGCTCGAGGGCGACGAGATCCAGTCGACGGTGGCATTGCAACAGGGGGTCGTCTTCTTCAGCGACGACGCTGGATGGCTCTATGCGATTGGGCAGTGAGGGCTGGCGCTTCGAGGTCGCTTCGACGTGGAACGGAGGGGCGCTGCCGAAAGACGAAGTGACGAAGGTGTCGGTGTCGGCCAGCGGGATTGTAGTCGATGCGCGGTTCTATGATGATGTACGGCCAGAGGGGATTGGGCGACACGCACGTCTGTGGGAGCACGAGGTGGTCGAGGTCTTCCTTGCCGAGGGAGTCGAGGCGACTTCGCGCTACGTCGAGCTCGAGCTCGGGCCTCATGGGCACTGGCTGGTGCTCGGGTTCGAGGGGTATCGGCAGGCGATGACGCTGCCCGAGAGGGTCGTCGTCGACTATCGCGCGAGCATCGACTCCGTGGCCCAGAAGCGGTGGCGCGGGGAGCTTGTCCTGGAGCACGAGTGGTGGAAAGGCGTCCTGGCTGCGACGCGGCGGGCCAATGCATTTGCCATTCACGACGGCGCTTCGTCGGGCATCGCCAGGCGACGATTCTGCGCGGCCTTTCCGGCGCCCCGTGACGCCGAGCGGCCCGACTTCCACCGGGTCGACTGGTTTGGCGACGTCACTTCGGCGGCTTGATGTTGCCGAGGATCGACTTCAGGAGGCCGGCGAGGTCGACGTTGAGGGATGGGATCGGCTGGTCTTTCGAGGGTGGATGCTCGGCGTTGACCTGAGGGATCCGGACCGTGAACGCAGCCGGGTCGCCGATGGGGTCCTCCTCGGGTGAGGTGGCGTCGGCTGGGCTCGCTTTGGATTCGGCGGGGGGCGCGGGCGGTGACTCGCCGGGGGGCGTCTCGGACGAGGGAGCGGGGGTCTCGGCTGCGGGGGTCTCGGCTGCAGGTGCCTGGGCCGGAGGCGTCGAGCCGGGAGCCGGGGGCGTGAACGCCTTCTGGATGGCCTGCACAAACAGCTGGCTCAGGCCGGCAAACGGCGAGGCCGAGGCAGGCGGTGGCGTTGGGGCGGCGGCCTGAGTGGGGTCGGACGTGGGTAGTCCATCGACCGGTGCGGCCTGAGTCGAAGGTGTCGGAACCGGCGAGGGTTGGGCGGGGGCGATGGCCTGGCGCACGGCCTGGCCAAGGCCGGCCATGAGCTGCTGGAAGAAGGCGTTCGACGTGGCGTTCCCCGGGTTTGGCGGCGTCGAGGCGGAGCCGGAGGTCGACGGCGAGTCGGGGTTCGAGCCGCGTGTGTCGATCTCGAAGCTGGCCGAGACCTGGTGCTCGCCCTGGAAGTCGACCGCGCCGACGTCGATCGCTTCACCGGATCGAGCGAGCTCGTCGCTCTTGGTTTCGGCCGGAGGCGTCACGACGATCTTGACGTTGCCGCCGCTCGTCGGGACCTCGGTCGTGATGGGGCCACCGGGCTGCGCGCCGGCCTGGGCGCCGGGCTGTGCGCCGACCTGGGCGACGACGTTCTTCAGGGCGCCCGCGAGCATGTGCCCGAGCCCGCCGAGGAGTGACTGCAGCGGGTTGGCTGGTGGCTCGTCGGGGGTCGCGGGCTTGGGCGCGGGGAAGCGCTCGGAGAGCATGTTGGACAGCCCGTCCATGAGACCGCGCAGGAGCGGCCCGCCCTCGTTCTTCAAGGTGTCGCCGCGCAGGGCGAAGGCGAGCGAGCCATCGGGGTTCTCGACGATGCCGTCTTCGAGCAGGCGCTCGACCGCGTCGCCGATGGTGTCGTCGAGCTTCTTTCGCCACTCGGGGCGGTCGCCCGTGCGAGCGGCGAGACGCTCACGCCAGGAGGCACGGAGCCCTTCGAGGAGCTGGCTCTTGCGCGGTGCTGCGCTGCTGGGCATGGCGGAGATACGCTGGATCTCGGCCGTCAGCTCGGCGAACTCGGCCTCGATCTCGGCGAGCAGCGCCGGGTCGTCGAGGCCCTCGGGTTCCATCGGAGTCTCGTTCATCGGCTACCCCACTCGGATTTCAGAATTCCCAGACGCGGACCGAGTGCGCGCGCCCCTTGACCTCGTGCTCGCCGCGATTGGTGGCCTTCGCCTGCAGCTCGAAGCCCAGGTGCTGCCAGGTGTCGTTGGACACGAGCAGCGTCGTGACGAGCTTCTTGTTGAGAGCCTCGATGCGCGCCGCCACGTTGACCACGTCGCCGATGAGGCCGTACTTCATGCGGGTGCGGCTGCCGAGGTTGCCGGCCACGACGCGGCCCGAGTGGATGCCGACGCGCGCCCGCAGCTTCTCTTTACCGGCCTTGCGCCAGATCTCGGCGATGGGCTGGCTCTCCCACTCGCGGTTCATCTCGTCGAGTCGCGCGCGCATCGCGAGCGCACAGTTCACGCCGACCTGGGCGTGGTTCTCGACGTCGTTGGGCGCGTTGAAGACCGCGAGGATGGCGTCGCCGAGGAACTCGATGATGCAGCCGTGGTGCTGGTCGATGATCTCGTTCATCGCGCCCAGATAGGTGTTGAGCATGCCGAGGACCTGCTGGGGCGGGATGAGCTCGGTCATGGTGGAGTACCCCTCGATGTCGGAGAAGACGACCGTGACGTCGCGCTCCTCCCCGCCGAGAGCCGCCGCCGAGCGATCCTGCAACACCTTCTTCGCGATGTCGGGGCTGACGTAGCGGCCGAAGGTGTCGCGTAGGAAGTCGCGCTCCTTCAGGCTCTTGGCGATGGTGTTGAAGTGGTGGCCCATGAGGCCGAACTCGTCGCGCCGTTCGAGGTGAAGCTCGTGGTCGAAGTCACCCCCCGCGATGCGGCGCGCCGTGAAGTCGATGGCCTGGATCGGGCCACGGATACGACGCCCCATGAGGATGGCCATGACGGCCAGGGCGAAGGCAGCGGCGCCAAAGATGAGGAAGGTCGTGACGAGCAGACGGCTGCTCATCTCGTCGATGTGTGAGGCGTCCACGTCGACACCGACGAGGCCGTAGCTCTTGCCGTCGGCATAACGAAGTGGGGCGTAGCCCGCGAGCGAGAGCCCCCACTTGTCGGCGGTCATCTGGTCTTCGACGGTGACCGTGTCGAGACCGCGCTGCATGACCTCGAGGACCTGGCGACTGGCGCGATAGCGGTCGCCCGAGGGAGCCGAGTCCTTCGGGTCGTCGGAGACGTCGATGACGAAGAGGAACTCGCGCTCGATGGGGGTGCGCTTGAGGATATAAATCGTATAGATGTCAGGGTCTTCGCTGCAGATGGCGTAGAAGTCGTCGTACATGTCGCGGTAGACCGGGTCCTTCGGACCGAGCGTCCGGTCGATGCGGTCGAGCACTCGCGGGTCGATGCGGCGAGAGAGGATGCCGACGGTGGAGCGGATGCGGGCCTGGAGCGCCGTGAACTCGGTCGAGTAGGCGAGGTCGTAGAAGACGAGCCCCATGACCCCGAGCACCGCGAAGACGATGACGCCCGTGACCATGGTGATGCGGACGTGAAATCGCTGCCACGGTTTGAGCTTGAAGTCGGGGTCGGGGTCGGACACGGCGTCTACTATGGGGTCACCGGCCGCGCTTCGCAAGCGGCCCCGAACCAGTATCGGCGCGTCATGTCGACGGAACGACGAAGCGTTACATCGACCCGCAAGGCGAACCCCTGGGGCCTCGCGTTTCGCTTGCAATCGGCATGCTGCGCTGCCATGGTCCGCCCGGCTCGGGGGCGTCCGCCAGGGCCCTTGCACGCTGTCGACTGTGGGTCCACGGCCTTCAGCAAAGACGGTGCGGACGCGAGGAGTAGCTGATGACAGCGCGTTGCGACCTCCGACCGAAGCATGGCCACTCGTCGGCCGTGAACAGCTCGGCCTCCTCCTATCCCTCCTGTCATTGTTGGGCGCGGTTGGCGGTGGCGATCGCGATGGCGACCGCGATGACGACGCTGGCGTCGGGTCCGGCCCACGCCGAGCCGGCCACCAAGGTCTTCCTGAACGGTGTACCTGCGCCAGTCTACTTCAACGATGGCGATAGCTTTCGCGTCCTCGGCGGGAAATATCATGGCACCAAGGCGCGCCTCGCCGGCTACAACTCTCTCGAGAGCTACGGTCGCGCCCATCAGTGGGGCAAGTGGACCGCGGACGAGATGTTCGTTCTCGCCAAGATGGCGACGAATCGGGCCAAGAAGGGGGTCTGGCGCTGCACGACCGACGGCAAGGCCGACACCTATGGACGTATGCTCTTCTGGTGTCCGGAGCTCGCCGAGGACCTGATTCGGTCCGGCCTCGCCCACGTCTTGAGCGTGAACGAGTCGCCGGGAGACCCAAAGCTCATCGCGGCGCAGCAGGAGGCGATCGCGGCGCGCCGGGGCATGTGGGCCCATGGCGTACCCGACTACGTCCTGACCTCGTTGCACTCGATCGCCGAGGACACCGACGGGCGCAACGCCTACAACCGGATCGTCTCGACGACGGATGGCCACTCGAACAAGTGGATCCACGACGAGAACTACGACGAGTGTCAGAACGTGTGTGACGACGGGGGTGAGGCGAAGTCGCGGCTCGACAAGGCGACGGCGGCGCTCAAGGCGGACCCGGCGGTGGGGCCGATGCTCGCCGGTGTGGGAGGCGCCAGGAAGTACGATAACGACCTGCTCGATCTCATCGCGAGCGACTTTGCACGCGGCAAGGACATCACCAAGCGAATGGCCCGGCCCGAGCACCTCCCGGCCTTCGCCGCGGTGCTGCAGAAGCTCAAGGACAATGGCGAGCTCGGGCGCGCGGTGAAACTACCGGCGTGTATGATCTACGTCGACTTCAGGCGCCGTTTCGGCGGGGGACGCGCGGCATGTCTCAAGTGACTGGTGGCCGCGGCAAAGCGTTGCTCGGCGGGCTCTTGGCAGGTTCGATGCTGCTCGGCCTCGGGGCCGCGATGGAAGCCTGTGACTACACGACGCCGGCCTCTCCGGTGTTCGGCTACGAGACGGGCGACTACGTCTGCCAGGACGGGGCCGACAACGACTCCGACGGGCTGACCGATTGCGACGACGTGGATTGCCTCGTCACGTCGACCTTCTGTGGCGAGTACATCCCTCTCGTCCCGAACTTCCAGATCGAGAACTCGCTGCGCCTGTGCCGCGACGGCATCGACAACGATGACGACGGGCAATTCGACTGCGGTGATCGTAAGTGCCTGGGCATCGCCGAGGTGTGCTGCGGGCGCGAGTTCACGAACGACGCGTGTAGCGACGGCATCGACAACGACGGCAACGGCTTCATCGACTGCGGTGACTTCGGGTGCTCACGCGGCATGTTCGTCACGGTGTGCGACGAGGACAGCGAGCTGACCTGCCTCGATGCCAAGGACAACGATGGTGACGGGTTCACTGACTGCGCCGACGATGGCTGCGAGCTCGCGACCGTCTGCCGCGAGTCGGACTGCGGCGACACGCTAGACAATGACCGGGATGGTCTCAGCGACTGCGCCGACCCTGACTGCGGCGGACTTGGCGCCTGCAATGTGCCCGAGACCACTCCCGAGCGTTGCGAGGACCGTATCGACAACGACGGCAACGGGTTCACCGACTGCGGCGATTTCTCGTGCAGTCAGTCGGCCGACCTGGCCGTCCTCGAGGTGTGTGCACGTGCCCCGAAGGAAAACACGGTCGCTACATGCTCGGACGGTGTCGACAACGACAGCAACGGATTCACCGACTGCTCTGACTTCTCATGCTCCCGAGCGCCAGCCCCACAGGAGGTCATCGACTTCTGCGCAGCGCTGAGCGAAGCGACACTCGAGAAGTGCCGCGACGGCAAGGACAACGACGGTAATGGCTTCACCGACTGCGCCGACTTCTCGTGCAGCCGATCGACCGACCAGGCGATCCTCGACTACTGCGCGTCCATCATCGAAGTCTCGCTCGAAAAGTGCAGCGATGGCAAAGACAACGACGGCAACGGCTTCGCCGATTGTGCCGACTTCTCGTGCAGCCGCTCGGCCGACCCGGTCGTCCTCGACTACTGCTTGAGCGTCGGCGAAAGCACGTTCGAGAAATGCAGCGACGGCGTCGACAACGACAACAACAGCTTTGTCGACTGCGCAGACTTCTCGTGCAGCCAGGCGACCGACCTGAGCGTGCGACGCGCCTGCCAGGAGAGCACAGCGGCGAGCCCCGAGGAGGCCAACGCGTTGTGCTCGAACGGGATCGATGACGACACTGACGGATTTACCGACTGTGGGGATTGGGATTGTTCGTGGAATCCCGATGTCACTGTCTGCGCCGGCTTCTTGCGAGTGTGCGAATGAAACGCCAAATCATGATGACCGCTTTTGGGCCGACGGCCCTCGCTCTGACCCTCGCCGGGTTCGTCCTTTCGGGCGCGGCTCACGCCCAGAATAGCGAGGAGGCGCCGGCCTCCCCGTCGAACGAAACCATCTGCGACGATGGCACCGACAACGACGGGGACACTGTCTTCGATTGTGGCGACTCCGACTGCAAGGACGCGCCCAACTGCAAGCGCGATGGTGACCCCGAGAACACCGAGGCGCGCTGTTCGGACTTCATCGACAACGATGGCAACGGGCACATCGATTGTGAGGATGAGGATTGTCTCCGGGGCAGATTCAAGGTCTGCCAGGGGAGCTGGGACACCGAGGAGGGCAAGTCCAAGCAGCCGCAACCCGGTGCCTATGACGACGTGCCCGATGGCAACGCCGGCACCCGCATGCCGACCGAGGGTGACGTCGACGGGGGCTACGAGAACATCGGCATACGTTTCTCGATCGTGTCGCAGATTTCCCAGCTCTACGACATCGAAGAGGACACGATGGACACCCGTTTCACGGTGCTCCAGCTCCGCGCGTTGGGACCGATCCCGTTCATCCAGGACTCGTTCTTCCTCGTCTCGATGCGGGCTGAGCGGACCCCACGTCTCACCTTCGCGATGTTCCAGATCCCGCTTGGAGACGGCCACTACCTCAACATCAACTCGGGCGGCGGCGGTCTGTCGACGGCCCTCATCCGGTCGGCCACCAAACAGCTCCTCATCGACTCACCCTTCTACCTCTACAATGCCTTCGAGCAGGGCAACGGCGCGGCCCTCGAGGTCGGCGGTCCCATCGATGACAAGGGCGTGTTCGACTACCGTGTGTACGTCGCGGGTGGCTCGGGTCGGGGCAACGGTAACGTCGGCGGCCGCTTCTTCACCTTCGACAACACCAACTACACGTGGACCGTCGGCGCGCAGTTCGGCATCGACTTCATCGGCAACCAGACCCGCTGGGACAGCCCGCTACTATACGTTCCGGTGCCCACCGCGTTCGGCATGACGGTCGGCATCAAGTACGACGAGCGCGCTCAGGAGCGCTTCCCCGCGACCAACGTCAACCTCACGCTGCGCACGGGTCGCTTCATCGGCTCGGCCGAGACCTACATCAAGCGCGAGCTCGAGTTCGGCTCATGGCAGGTCGCCTACAACATCGCGGCCGGCTTCCTGATCGTACCGAAGTACCTGTTGTTCGCCGCCGACGTCGGCGAGTACATCCCGGGCGACTTCGACAACCCGCCCGCCCTGGAAGAGACGGACATCCGTCGCCAGCTCGAGGAGTTCCAGTGGCGCGTCGGTCTCCACTGGTACTTCTGGCGCAACATCGGCGTGATCTCGGCCATCTACAGCGACCGCACGACCTCGCCCCGCGGCGACGTCGAGCCCGACACCCACGAGCGGATCTTCAAGTTCGTCGGTCAGTACCGCTTCTGAAGAAAGGTCGGGGACCGCGGCGCACACGAATCCGAAGCTGGTGACCCGGCTTCGGTTTTTTTGTGTGTAGGACGCGAGACCCACATCTCGCTCCGCCCGACGTCTCCATGCGTTTCGGCACCAGATAGGATGAAACGCATGGAGACCGATCGGATCGCTCGGGCGAGCCTTCCCGCCCCTACCGCGGGAGCGGGGCGGTCGCCCGAGCCAACGTCTACCGTGACCCCGCTGACCCGGGGTACTCGGACGAAGCGAGCTTTCTCGGGCGTGCGCTGCCTCGTCGCTGGCTTTCGGCCGAGTTTCGCGGCACAGTGCAGGCCTGGGGTGGCCGCTCCCGTCGCGACCACCTTCCTTCTGCCCACGGACGACACCACGCGGGGTGTCGTTGGAGGCTCGACATGAACCGTTCCATCCGCATACCGAGCATGCCTCGGCCTCGCCTGGTGATGGCCTTGCTGACGCTGGCTACACTCTTCGCAGGGCCTGCGCGAGCCCAACTGTCGATCCAGCCGACCACGTCGGCGAACACGATGATCCAGGCGCTCATCGATCGCGGTGTGCGCGTCGTGTCGGCGACCTATGAAGGCGGCACGGCCGCGGGCTGGAGCCTCTTTCCGTTCTCGACACCGCGCGCCCAATGGAACATCGCCGGGCCGGGTCCCGTCGGCACGTTCGTCAACGGCCCGCTCGGCATGCGCGATGGGCTCCTCCTCACGAGCGGAAGCATCGACCTCGCCAAACCGCCGAACACGTCGTTGCCCGGGACCATCCACCGCGAGGGCGCGACCGGTGTCCTGACGCCCGACATCGGGCCCCCGGTCGGCGGCAACCCGGCCGAGGTCTTCTGCGCGCAGCTCATCGGCGAGCAGACCATCAACCCGCACGACGTGGTCAAGCTGACCATCGACTTCGAGCTCGACGAGGGCTTTGACGGCATCCAGCTCGACTACGTCTTCGGCTCCGAGGAGTACCCGGACTATCGCGGCGACACCTATCCGGATGCGTTTGGCTTCTTCGTGCGGCGCCACGGGGAGACCACGTTCACGAACTTCGGCCTCGACCCCGACGGCTTCGACATCGACATCAACGGGCCGTTCTTTGCGAGCGGCAACGTCATCCGCACCTATGGCGCAGGGTCGCTGCCGCTGAGCGAGTACAACGGGCTGACGCCGCACCTGCGGAGCGCCTTCCCGATTCAGTCGGGCGCCGGGCTCATCCATCGGGTCGTCATCGTGATCTGCGATGCTGGTGACCAGTACCTCGACTCGGGCGTCTTTCTGCGCGCGCTCGCCGGCTGCAATGGCGCTTGCAACCAGACGACCTGGTGTGGTGACGGCAATGTTCAAGCGGGCGAGCAGTGCGACGATGGCAACGTCGTCGACGTGGGCGACGGATGCACCGCGAGCTGCAATGTCGAGCCGGGCTGGGCCTGCACCGTGCCGACGGGCTCGCCATCGACCTGCCAGCAGACCTGTGGCAATGGCGTGACCGAAGGCCCGGGCGAGCAGTGCGACGACCAGAATCTCGAAAACCGAGACAACTGTGTGTCTTGCCGACTGGCCACCTGCAGCGATGGGATCTGGCATAGCCTGGGCAGCGGCACCGAGACCGACATCGACTGCGGTGGCCTGTGCCCGCCATGCGGCAATGGTGGGGGATGCGAAGAGCACGGCGACTGCGACTCGGCCTTCTGTGACCCGGTCACCAACACCTGCGCGCCGGCTCCGGTGACGCTGGCCCGCGATGACACTGGGGCCGCGCTCAGCGGCGTGCCGCTCGTCTTGACGGTCGAGGATTTGATCGACAACGACGACAACACGGACCCGACGACGTTCACCACGCTCTCGCTGACCTCCAACAGCGGTGGCTCCGTGATGTTCAACGCGGCGGCCCGAACGGTCACCTATCTGCCGCCCACTGGCTTTGGCGGCGTCGACCGCTTCGACTATCGGGTATGTAATCCGTTCGTGCCGACGCGATGCTCGACGGCGACGGTGCGTGTCACCGTCAATCGACCGCCGGTGCTGGCCGACCGGACGACGTGGACCTCGGTCGGGCTCACGAATGTGACGTTGGCCTTGGCAGGCGACGGGGGCGTATTCTCGGACCCGGATGGGCATTCTTTGAGGGTCGGGTCGATCCTGACCTCGGTGACCGGCGGCTCCATCGTCATCCAGGGCAATGGCGTACTCGTCCTCACGCCGACGAACCCGATGCTCGCGACGACGCTGAGCGTGACCGTCACGGCCTGCGATGACACGGCCCCGAGCGGCTGTGACTCGGCGATCTGGACCGTCATCATCAACGACCCGCCGCGCCTCGAGCCGGTCGAGGTGTTCCTCGCCGCAGGCGCCGAGAGGCGGGTGACCTTCGACCAGTGGTTCGTCGACCACGGGCTCATCGTCGGCGACGACCCGGCCGACGGCGACACGAACGGGCTCCTCGCCTTCCGCGTCAGTGACACCGCGACTGGCGTCTTTGGGCTCGTGCGTAGCCTGAGCGTCGGCAGCTGCAGCATCGGTGGCGCCACGGGGGAAGTGACGCTCATCGCGTCGGTGGCCCTCGTCGGGACCGCCACTTGTTGGGTGCGCGCCTGTGAGGAGCGGCCCGCGGGCGATGCGCGGGTGTGCGCGGTGACGCCGATTTCGCTGACGGTGACGCAGTGCCAGTCGAACGGCGACTGCGCCCAGAACCAGCTCTGCGACCCCGAGACCGACACCTGTGTCGGGTGCATCGACACGGCGACCACGGGACAGGACCTCGGGTGCACGCCTGCCAATCCGGTGTGCGATGGCGACGTCTGTGTGCCGTGTGTGGACAGCGGGGCCGGGCGAGACGACGGGTGCTCGGTCGCGGCGCCGATCTGTAACGGTGACCGCTGCGTCGAGTGCACGGTCTCGGCCGACTGCGGCGGCGGCGAGGTGTGTAATCCGCAAG
>Ga0247843_1005637_pt1 | contig 17212 bp, 18 predicted proteins | sample LaCruzMarch2017__FD_192420 | JGI IMG/M metagenome (GOLD analysis project Ga0247843, IMG submission 192420) | Freshwater microbial communities from meromictic Lake La Cruz, Castile-La Mancha, Spain - LaCruzMarch2017_8m | ecosystem: Environmental > Aquatic > Freshwater > Lake | place: Spain... | reverse complement strand
TTGGTTCGGCGGCGTGGAAGTGCGCCGACCGCGACGCCTTCATTGGCTGGGAGCGCACCACACGCGAACGCAACCTCCAACACCTCACCAACAACACCCGTTTCCTGATTCCGCGCTGGGTGCGGGTCCCGCACCTCGCCAGCCATGTGCTCGGGCTCATCGCACGGCGCATCCGCTCCGACTGGCAGGAAAAATATGGCCACCCCGTGCATGCGCTCGAAACCTTCGTGGAGCGTTCGCGCTTCCAAGGAACATGCTACCGCGCGGCCAACTGGCAGCGACTGGGCGAAACCCGCGGGCGCACCCGCAACGACCGCAACACCACAATCCACGTCGAGATCAAGGATGTGTATCTGCATCCGCTCACACCCCGCTTCCGCAAGGAGCTTTGCTCGGCATGACACGGCAGGAAGCCCAAGCCATTTACCGCGCCGGCGAGGAAACCGTCGTGCGCGTTCTGATGGAACTCTCCACCCACGTCGATCAACTCACAGCCGACTTCGTCCTCCTCAAAGCCGAAAACCTCGGCCTGCGCGAACGCGTGCACACCCTCGAAGGACAACTCACCAAGGACTCGCACAACAGCCACAAGCCGCCATCCTAGAAAATCCCCGGGCCCAGCCTCCCAGCGCACCCAAACGCCGGGGCCGTCGCAAGCAAAGCAAAGCAAAGCCCTCAATCTCCTCGACCGCTTCCGCGACCACTCCACGAGCATTCTCGCGTTCCTCCACGACTTCGCCGTCCCCTTCGACAACAACCAAGCCGAACGCGGCCTGCGCATGATGAAAGTCCGCCAGAAAATCTCAGGCACCTTCCGCAGCCGCCCGCTCAAAAATTCCAGAGCCATCACCCGCTCGCGCCTACCTGAGTAGTTACCTTTTTTTTAAGAAGGCGCTTGTTTCACACGCCTTCCGGTGCGTTAGTGACGCGCCTAGCCACGCGGCCCCCACTGTTGAGCAGGGATTACTCATGCCAACCAACAGCCGCCCACAGTGGAGTCTGAAGTCGACCAGCGGGAAGACCTTTTTCCACGTTCGAATCTCCAAGCGCACCTTTCTTCGCTCGCTCCTCGGCCTCTGCGCCCTTGCAGTTTCAGGGGGGCTTTCCGTGCTGGCATGGCACCACTTCATGCACCCCGAGCACGGAGCGATCGGGCATGCCTTCACCGCACGCGGCGGCGACTGGGGATTGCTCAGCGTCAAACCAATCCTCCTTCCTCCTCCCAAGGGCTCTCTGGATCCCGATTTCCGCCTTGGAGACGGTCTCTGGTATTTTAAAAATACGCGGCCTGCCGAGATCGGCGCTTTGCTGGGGGAGGACGGTCTCTCCGCACAGCAGGTCGCCACCCTTTTGTTGCATTTGCAAAGAGTCGCCGGCCGTAACGACCTGCTCGCCATCGAGCCCCCAGCAATCATTGTTTGGGACCTCCCTTCCGATGTCCGCGCGCGTCTCTACGCGAGGCTCGCATCAGTTCCTGAAAATTTCGCGCAACTCCAGCCGTTCCGCATGGGGAGCCGCCATCTCGCCGACTGGTTGGGCGGGGGCACCGTGGATCCCGTCCTTGCCGCTCGCGTCAAAAAGCTCCTGTGGCAAAGCGGAGACACTCTTCTTTTTTCCGACTACAACCTCATCGCGGATACCATCTCCGACCCCGCCGCGAGGCTTCTTCTGCAACAGATTCTCGCTAGGAAAGCCTCTCTCATTTTGGAACTCAAAATCCCAGCCAATGCCGATGTCGAGCCCCTCATCGAGTATTGGAGAGCCGGGGGACCACGCGAAAATGTGGCGCCGATTTTACAATCCCTCGCTGCAAGTGGCGGCGGGAGCATCTCTGTCTCCGACCTCTTTCCATCCTTTGCCCGTCAGCGCCTTTACCGGTTCCCCGGGATTCCCCAAGGCAAAAGCATCGTGCCTGCCTGCCACTGGACCACCTTCAACTTTTTCAACACCGGCGAACCGGATGCGGCCTTCAATTCCGCCCCCGGCGTGGAAAGGGAAATTCGCACCCACTACACCGAAATCACCGGCAACCCGCGTTACGGCGATGTGGTGCTCCTCACCGAGCCCGACGGGGCCTCGATCCACTCCGCCGTCTACATCGCGGATGACATTGTCTTCACCAAAAACGGCCCCTCCATTGCCACGCCCTGGGTCCTTTCCACACTCAAGGACATGGTGGAGTTTTATCCTTCAAAGCAACCGCTCACGCTTGTTTACTACCGTCGCATTGGTTCCTGAGAGACTGTTTTTCTTTGCCGCAGCAAGGCGGGCGCGATAGACAGGCTCAACTTTGAAGCAACCGACTCCCTTCCAACTTAAACTTCTCTGGGCCGCCATCACCGCGCTTTCTTGCCTAGCCATCGGAGGCACCATCGCCCTGGTCGGTTCGCTCGTCGTCCAAGGCATCTCATTCTTACAGCCGGTTCTCATCCCCGTGGCCGTTGCCGCGATCTTTGCTTTCCTGCTCGATCCAGTGGTGAAGTTTGCCATGCGATTCGGTCTCAGTCGCCTTGTCGGAATCATCGTGGTGTATTTCGCCTTTGCGGCTTTTTTCATCGGCCTCCTGGTCTACATCATTCCGCCCGCCTATCGCCAAGGGGCCATGCTGGCCAGGGATTTTCCCGGTTACGTGCAGAAGACCCAGACCCTCGCCACGAACACACTCGAGAACGTGCATCGGATCTCGCAACTTCACTTCCTGCGAGGCGAGGGGGAGAACAACACGGCCTCCGAACAGTTCTCCCTCATCGTGGGCAACGCGATCAAGGACTCTGTGGCCTGGCTCCAGCAAAAACTTCCCGATTTTGCCGTTCAGGCCGGGAAATTCCTGCGGCAGAGTCTTGGCGGCTTCCTCGGCGTGTTTGGACTCCTCCTCAGCCTGATTCTCGTCCCGATCTTTCTCTTTTTCTTTCTTAAGGACAGCCCCGAAATTGCCGAAAACTGGAGCCGTTACCTGCCCCTGCGGGCCTCTCCGCTAAAAAATGAAATCGTTTCTCTTGTCACGGAAGTAAACTCCTACCTCATCAGCTTCTTCCGCGGCCAACTCATAGTGAGCCTCATCGACGGGTTTGTCATCGCTCTCGCCCTTTTTATAATGGGGCTGGATTTTGCCATTCTCATTGGAGTGATGGTTGGAATTCTGGGACTCATTCCCTACCTCGGGATGATGATTGTTTACATTCCCGCCGTCATCATTGCGGCTGCACAGTTCGGCGACTGGACCCACCCGCTCATCGTAACGGCGATTTTCATCCTAGCCAACAACCTCGACGGGATTTTCATCGCGCCGAAGATCGTGGGGAAATCCGTCGGCCTGCACCCGCTCACAGTGATCCTCTCCGTGCTCGCATGGAGCCTCATTCTCGGCGGTCTCCTAGGCGCCCTTCTCGCGGTGCCCCTCACGGCCACCATCAAGGTGCTGCTCAAACGGTATTTTTGGGACAAGCCCGGAGGGGCTCTCCTAGCCAGCAACCAAGCTCCTCCGCCGCCCGCTGGCGAGATTTGAATTGATGCCTCACCGATTCCGTGTCTTCTTACCGCTGTTCAAATCTATGAAAAATTCTTCCGTGATCGTTCTGGGGTCCGCACTGTCCGTTTTGGTGTTGGCGGCCTGCGAGTCCAACAAATCAAACCCCCGCAATTCCGGCGCAAACCGTTTTGGCTATCGTGGCACCTCAGTCCCGACCACAGTCACCGAATTCGTGACGCCCACGCCGACCCCCGAGGGCTATTCCGACCAGCCTGTATCCGATCCCTTCGCTCCACCGACCCCCACACCGACCCCTACGCCTCCACCTGAGCCCGTGGCGTCCCGCGACCTTTCCTACGGCACGCCCGTTCCCGGCAAACCGGGCTTCGTAACAAGCCCGCATTCGCCCTACGCCGGCTATGTGGATGTGCGAGGCTTTCCTCCCGGCACCGAAGTGAAATGCCCCTACTCGGGCAAGATCTTTTTGGTGCCCTGAGCCATCGAGTAGCCATTCTCGGTCCGGGACTCATTGGAGGCTCCTTGGCAATGGCTCTGCGCCGCGCCGGGGCCCTCTGGGATATCTCCGTGTGGGCCCGACGCGAGGAGGCTGCCTGCGAAGCCGCTCCCCTGCTTCACGGTTGCCACGTCTCTCACAATCTTGCCTCGGTTGCTTCGCACTGCGACATCGCTGTGCTCTGCATGTCTCCACATGCCATCCAAGCCTCGGGCCCGAGCCTGAAAAAAATCCTGCCCGCCAGTGCCGCCATCACCGATGCCGGCAGCGTGAAGTCCGCCATCGTCCACGCCCTTGAGAAGGTTTTTGGTGGAAGATTCATCGGCGCTCACCCCATGGCTGGATCCGAGCAAAGTGGCATCCTCGCCGCGCGCGAGGACCTCTACGACCGGGCGGTCTGCATCCTCACGCCCACGCCTGCCACAAATCCCGATGCGCTTGACCTTGTCGCCGAGATGTGGCGCGCCGCCGGCTGCGGACTTCGCGAATTAAGCCCGGCAGCCCATGACCGTGCCATCGCACGAATAAGCCATCTCCCCCACGCCGCCGCAGCCTCGCTCGTCCACGCCGCCGCCGGCGCCGATCCCGGTGCTGTCGAATTCGCCGGCGCGGGCTACCGCGACTCAACCCGCATCGCGGGCGGTCCCGAAGACCTCTGGGCCGAAATCCTTCTCGACAACAGCAATCAAGTCCTCGCTGGAATCCGCGACTTGCAAACCGCGCTCGACACATTGAAGATGGCCCTCGAAACCGGCAACCGCAGCGCGGTCGAGGCCTTCCTGTCCGATGCCCGAAGACTGCGTGCCATCTCGCCGAACGTCCCATGAAGGCCTCCAAGGAAATCCACACTCTCAAATCCCGCCGCGCCGCGCGTATCGACACCGAGATCACCGTGCCGCCAGATAAAAGCATCTCCCACCGGGCCATCATGCTCGCCGCTCTCTCCAACGGGCGCTGTGTGATCAACAACTTCCTTGAAGGAGAGGACTGTCGCAGCACCGTCGCCGCGATGCGCCAACTCGGCGTTTTTATTGAAACCCCTGAGACAGGCACCGTGATCGTGGATGGCGTTGCCGGCCGTTTTACCAAGCCCTGCGGCGACATCGACTGCGGCAACTCGGGGACGACCATGCGCCTCATGGCCGGCATTCTCGCCGCGCAAAATTTCCACTCGCGCCTCACCGGCGACCCCTCTCTTTCCAAACGCCCGATGCAGCGCATTATCGATCCCCTGCGCCTCATGGGGGCGAACCTCCACGCACAAGGTGAAAAATCCTGCCCCCCACTCGTCATCGAGGGGAGTGGAGACCTGCAGGGCATCACGTATCGCCTGCCTGTCGCCAGCGCCCAAGTCAAAAGCGCCGTGCTTCTCGCCGGTCTTTTTGCCAAGGGAACCACCACCGTGATCGAGAATGTCCGCTCCCGTGACCACACCGAGCGCATGTTTGACTTTTTCCTCATCAAATCCAAACACGAGGAGGTGTGGGAAAATAAACACACACCGCAACGACGTCTCGTCGAAATCCGCACCTCCGTGGACGGTGGCCAAGTTCCCGAATCAATGGACTTCACAGTGCCCGGCGACATCTCCAGCGCAGCCTTCTGGCTCGTCGCCTCCGCAGCCCAACCAGGGTCCCGGCTTCTCGTCAAGGACATCGGCCTCAACCCCACCCGCAGCGGCATCATCGATGTCCTCATCCGCATGGGAGCCCGAATCCGCGAGGTCATCGAGGCCTCGCTTCATGGCGAACCCGTCGGAAATATCGACATCAAAGGAACCACGCTCCAAGCCACCACAATCTCTGGCGCCGAGATTCCCAACGTCATTGACGAAATTCCGATCCTCGCCGTGGCAGCCGCTCTCGCACGCGGAACCACCATCATCCGCGATGCCGGGGAATTGCGCGTCAAAGAGACCGACCGCATCGCCGCCGTAGCCGCCAACCTCCGCGCAATGGGTGTCGCCGTTGAGGAGTTTCCCGATGGAATGGCCATCACCGGGGGAGCAAAGCTCAAGGGGGCACGTCTCCCGTGCCACCACGACCATCGGATAGCCATGGCCTTCGCTGTCGCCGGTCTTTTCGCCGAGGGCGAGACAGTCATAGAGGATTCCGCCTGTGTGAATACCTCGTATCCCGGCTTCGCCGAGGCGCTCCTCGACATCCAAAAGGGAGGGAGCCTCAAGGGCCGCACCCGCGTTCTTTCAGGCTTCAAAGGCCTCATCAAACCCGACCCCGGAAATTCCACTCCATGACAGTCATCGCCATCGACGGCCCTGCGGCATCCGGTAAAAGCAGCGCCGCCAAAAAGCTCGCCCGCCGCCTCGGGTTTTCCTACGTGAACTCCGGGGCCATGTATCGCGCCATCACTTGGGAACTCCTCCGTCAACTCATCGATCCAGCCCGCACAGAGAGCGTGGAAGCCGCTCTCCACCGCATGTCTTTCGACTGCGGCTTCACCGAAAATGGCGAATCCTTCATCCGCATCAATTCGCAAATTCCCGACATCCAGCTTCGCGACATCGAGGTGAACCAAAACGTCTCGCCGGTTTCCGCCATTCCCGCCGTCCGAGAACTCATCAGCACCCGCCTCCACAACCTTGCCGAAGGGCGCAATGTGGTCATGGAAGGCCGCGACATCGGCACTGCCGTCTTTCCTGAAACACCCCACAAATTCTACCTCGACGCCTCCCCGGAGATCCGTCGCCGCCGCCGCGCCGCCCAAGGCCAGAACGACAGCATCGAACACAGGGACAAAATCGACTCCACACGCCGCGCCGCCCCGCTTGCAATCGCAGCGGACGCCCACGTGCTCGATACCTCGCACCTCACACTCGAGGGCGTCGTGGACAACCTGGTCGAAGTCCTCCGAAAATCCGGCATTCAACCGGCATGACGATCGTCTACAATATTTTCTACAACCTCGCGAAACTCTTCGCGCGGGTCTTTTTTTCGATGCGCGTCATCCATCCGGAGCGCATGGTGGAATCAGGTCCGCTCATCATCGCGGTCAATCACTCGAGCTTCTTCGATCCTCCGCTCGCCGGCATCTGTAGCACCCGGGGCGTCTTTTACCTCGCACGCAAGACCCTTCTCAAGTGGCCCTTCCTCGGCCCGCTTTTCCCAGCCATGAATGTGATCCCCGTCGAACGCGACGGCAACGACATGTCGGCTCTTCGCGAAGTGATTAAAAAAATCAAGGAGGGCAACGGCGTCATCCTCTTCCCCGAGGGCACCCGTTCGAGGGATGGAAATCTTCAACCCGCACGGGCTGGCATCGGCCTCGTCATTGCCAAAACCGGCGCACCGGTCCTCCCCATGCGCATCTCCGGGGCTTACGAGGCCTTCCCAAAAGGCGCCACGCGTCTCCAATCCTCCCAAATCACCGTCTCCATCGGCGAACCTCTCCACTTCAGCCCGCAGGAAATCTCCAACCCCACGCGGGAGACCTATCAGATTCTCAGCAATCGCGTGATGGATGCCATTGCCGCACTTGAAACTAAATGATCTCCACCGCACGCGCTTCCGCACCCCTTCCATGGCTCGCCGCCGCCGTGGTGCTTCTCTACGTCGTTCTCATTGCCATGCGATTGACCATGCCTGCTCCGAAAATCGGTGTTGAAGTCTTCGCCACACCCGTCTCCCTTCAATGAATGCGATCACTGCGCGCGCGCTCAAAAAAAGCTATGGCGACCACATCGTCCTTCCTAGCGTTGACCTAGACATCCCCGAGGGCTCGCTTTTCGCCCTGCTCGGCCCGAACGGCAGCGGTAAAACCACTCTCTTCCGGATTCTCACCACCCTCGTTCGCCCCGATTCAGGCACAGCAAGCGTGGGCGGGTGTGATGTGGTGGGCCACTCCGCCGCCGTGCGCGAGAAGATCGGCGTCGTCTTTCAATCCCCCAGCCTCGACAAAAAACTCACCGCCCGCGAAAACCTCCGCTACGGCGGCGCGCTCTACGGCCTCCACGGCAAGCCTCTCACCGCCCGCATCCGCACCCTCTCTGCGTCCCTCCACCTCGACGACAAACTCGACGCATTCGTCGAGACTCTCTCCGGTGGTCAACAGCGCCGCGTTGAAATCGCCAAGTGCCTCCTCACAAATCCTAAAATCCTGCTCCTTGACGAACCCTCCACCGGCCTCGATCCCGCCGCCCGCATGGATCTCTGGGCCCTCATCGCTACCCTCCGCGCGGAGCATGGAATGACCGTCGTTTTTACCAGTCACCTGATGGACGAATCGGCGCGGGCCGATCTCGTGGCTATCATGTCCTCCGGGCGCATCGAAGCCACTGCGCCACCCGCCGACCTCCTCGCCGCAGCCGGGCCCGAGGTGCTCCGCGTATCCACCACGGATTCTCCAGCCGTTGCCAAATTCCTCGCCGACTCCTGTGGCCTCCATCCCACCTCGCTCGAGTGTGAGGTCCGCACCTCCACACCGGATGCGCACGCCATCGCCGCGCGCCTCACCGAAGCCCTCCCCCGTCACGTCCTTTCCACTACCGTCTCCAAACCCACGCTCGAGGACGTCTTCCTCTTTAAAACCGGAAAATCACTGCATGAATAACCCGCGCACACTTCTGTGGAGGCCCGCCATCGCACTCTGGCATCGCGATGTCGTTCGCTTCCTCCGCCAGCGCAACCGCATCATCAGTGCCCTTCTCACCCCGTTTGTCTTCTGGATCCTTCTCGGGGCTGGATTCACCCCTTCTTTTCGCCCCCAAGGCACCGAGGAGGTCAGCTACCTCGCGTATTTCTTCCCGGGCACCCTCGTGCTCATCATGCTTTTCACCGCCATTTTTTCGACCATTTCCGTCATCGAGGACCGCCGCGAAGGCTTCCTTCAAGGGGTGCTCGTCGCACCGGTCTCCCCGGCGGCCATTGTTCTCGGGAAATTCCTCGGCGGCACAACCCTCGCCGCCGGGCAGGCCCTGCTCTTCTGCGCCCTCGCCCCGCTGGCCGGCATTCCCCTGCGTCCCGATCTCCTTCCCCTTCTGCTTCTCGCCTTTGTCCTTGTCGGCTTCAGTATGACGGGCCTCGGCTTCCTCGTCGCTTGGCCGATGGACTCCACACAGGGCTTTCACGCCATAATGAACATCGTCCTCATGCCCCTCTGGATGGTCTCCGGCGCTCTCTTTCCGCTTCCCTCCGGGAATTCCATCATGGCCTGGTTGGGCGCTCTCAACCCCGTCACCTACGGAGTCGCCCTCATCCGCAACGCCCTCGACATCGCCCCGCTTCCAGGTGCGCCAAGCACCACACTCTGCCTTGTGGTTACCGTCTTCTTTTGCGCCGCAACCTGCCTCGCCTCTTCCATCCTTGTCGCCAAACGCCGGAAGGCTTCCTGAGCTTTCACCCGCCCAACGCCACGGGGCTAATTGATTGAACCCCCGGAGTCTCATGATTAGGTTCAGCCATGATCACTGAACACGACTTCCACTACGCGATGGAAAACACCCGCGTCGTTGTGAGCCCGCAGAGTGCCATCGAGACTTTCGGCACCACCCGTTTTCATTTCTGTCTGGTCACCGAGCCGCTGGATGAAGTTGAGACGGTTCGCATCCGTTCCGGCACAATCGAGGCCGAGCGCCCGCGCATTCTTGCGCCAACCCATTTCAGTAAACTTCTGCTTGAGGGATTCGGCGAAGAAGCCCGGAACTTTGCCGACTGGTTGGAGGAAAACCCCTCCGCCGCGCGTGTCCTGCGTTACGGCTTTCGCTTCCGCAAAACCGACCTCACCGAGAAAATCCTCCGCGAACCAATCGACGAGGCGATCGCCCGCCTCGAAGAGGAAATCAAAAAATCCGACGACCCCTTCAGCTCCCTCATCGCCGGCGTGGATGATGTCTGGGAGGTTTGCCTGCTCAAGTTCTCCATGGAAATGATCCAACGCTCCGCAGGTGAAAACGTCGCCGAGTGGAAGCGCCGCGGCCTCGCCTGAATTCGGGGTTTTCATTTCCCCGCCACAGCGGCTAATCTCGACGATCGATCCATGTTTATCAAAGCACTCACCATTTTGGTCCTCGTTGCCGCCATTCTCGGCGGTAGCGGATATTTTATCTACGAACTCTACTACAAGGAGAAAAAGCTCGATGTCGTGGAGCAGACGGCCGCCCCCACGCCAACACCCGAACCCACTCCGGATCCCGCCATCGTCGCCTTTGATGCCCTCAACCCACTCCTCGCCCAAGACACCCCCGCAGCCCGCGATGCCATTCTGAATTACCTTGAAATTCATCCCGAATCCCCACGCCTCTCCGACGCCCGCGCCGCACTGGGCCGCATCAACCTCGCCCTCTTCCGCGATCCTCTCGCCACGCCCCAAAATACCATTTACACCGTCAAAAAAGGCGACTCGCTCGCCCGCATCGCCTCCCAGCTCAAGAGCAATGCCGAGTTGATCTACTGGGCCAATGAACTCTCCTCGATCAACCTCCAGATCGGTCAGGAACTTCTCGTGCCCGTCACCGACACCTTCCTCGTGATCGACCGCGACAAATCCACTGTCTCCGTCTTCAACCACGGTCTCTTTTTCAAGGAATATCCCACTCTCTCCATCAAGCTCGTCGGCGCCGCCGCCAGTGGCGAGTTCCAAGCCAAGGTTGCCGACCGCATCGCCACCAAAGGCGAGACGCGCGTCGCCTTCGGCTCCAAGGATTATCCCGATGCCGAACGCCTCATTCTCCTCAGCTCAGGTGGCATCGCCCTCCGCACACCACCCGTCCCCGCTCCACCCGCCCCACCCGCCCCCGAAGTCGTTGAGGGCACCCCCCCTCCTGTCGCCACGCCAGCCCAACCCACCACGCCTTCAGGCATCATTCTCAGCCCGGAAAGTTTCTCCGAAATCTTCGTGCTCGTGAAATCCGGCACCCCCGTCACCATCAAATAAAACGCTCATGAACAAGCAGACCCTGGATTTCGAAAAACCGATCATCGAACTCGAACAGCGCCTCGCCGAGCTCAAGAAACAGTCGGAAGACCGCCATATCGACCTCGGCGGCGAAATCCGCAGCATGCAGGACAAACTCGAAGCCACCCGAACACAGATCTACGGCAACCTCAACGCTTGGCAACGCGTCCAAATCTCCCGCCACATCGCGCGCCCGTTTTTCCTCGACTATGTGCGCCTCGCCTTCACCGATTTTGTGGAACTCAAGGGCGACCGTCTCTTCGGCGATGATCCCTCGATGCCAGGCGGCCTAGCAACCATCAATGGCGTTCGCTGCGTCGTCATCGGGCAGCAAAAAGGCCGCGACATGAAGGAAAATCTCCACCGCAATTTCGGTAGCCCACATCCCGAAGGCTACCGCAAGGCACTCCGCCTCATGCGAATGGCTGAAAAATTCGGGTTTCCTGTCGTCGCCCTCATCGACACCCCAGGCGCCTATCCAGGCGTCGGAGCGGAGGAACGGCATATCGCCGAGGCCATCGCCGTCAATATTCGCGATATGATGGTGCTTCGCACCCCCGTTGTCTCCGTCGTCATCGGCGAAGGCGGGTCCGGAGGCGCCCTCGGCATCGGCGTCGCCGACCGCGTGCTCATCCTTGAGAACGCCTACTACTCCGTCATCAGTCCCGAAGGGTGTGCCGCCATTCTCTGGAAGCACCGCAAACACGCTCCAGAAGCCGCTGAGGCACTCAAACTCAGCGCCAACGACCTCGTCAAAATGGGACTCGTGGACGGGGTCGTTCCAGAACCCGAGGGCGGGGCCCACTGCGATCCCGATCTCGCCGCCGCCAATCTCAAGTCCGCCATCGGCAGGGAACTCGACCTCCTCATGAGGTCCCCCATCGAAAAACTCCTCAAAGAGCGCTACGCCAAATTCCGGAAAATGGGTGTTTTTCAGGAGTAGGGAGATGGGTTTCGCTTGATGAAAATTCTAGACCGCCACGTCGCCTCCAGCATCCTCGTCACCGCCGGTCTCGGCGTTCTCATCCTCAGCCTCGTCCTCGTCCTTGGGAATATCTTCAAGGAACTCCTCAACGTTCTTGTCAACAATCCCGACGTCCCGATCCTCACGGTCCTCGGCTTCATGGCGCTCGTTCTTCCCTTTTCGCTCACCTTCACGATCCCTTGGGGCTTCCTCACCGCCATCCTGCTTGTCTTCGGCCGAATGTCCGCCGATAGCGAGTTGATCGCACTCAAATCCAACGGCATCAGCATCCCCCGCACCAGCGCCCCGGTGTTTGTGATCGCTGTGCTCCTCACACTCATCTGTTTCTGGATCAATATCGACGTCGCTCCACGGGCCGAGCAGGCCATGACCCGTGCCGTCATCGACATCGCCACAAGCAATCCCGCCGCCCTCTTCCGCGCCGACGAGGTCGTGGATGCCTTCCCCGACAGACGCGTCTATGTCGGAGGCAAAGACGGTGACCGCCTCCTTAATATTCTGGTTTTTGAAATGAATGACGACCAGCGCCCGACAAAAATGATTTTTGCACGCGAGGGGGTGCTCACTCCCGATATCGAAAATTCCCGCCTCCTCTTCCGGATGTTCGATGCCCGCTTTGAACAAAGGGACTCTCGATCCCCGGGCGATTTCTCGAAAATCCAGCAAGGCATCGTCATGCAGGAGGGGGTTTTTCCGCTCGCGCTCGACAAGTTTTTCAGTGAATTCCAGGCCAATCGGCGCCTCAGTTCCTACACCCTGCCGGAGCTCTATCAGCTTTTCACGGTGACCGAGGGCAAGCGCCGCCTCGAAATGCTGGTCGAACTCAATAAGCGCTTCTCCACCTCGCTTTCCTGCATCGCATTCGCCCTCATAGCCATCCCCCTCGGCATCACGACCCATCGCAAGGAGACCTCGGTCGGGTTCGCCCTCAGCCTCGTCGTTGCTTTCAGCTATTTCTTTTTCATCCTCATGGCGGATACCTTCCGCGGCAAAGCCGAAGCCTATCCCCAGTTACTCATCTGGGTTCCCAACCTCGTCTTCTTCACGCTCGGAGCCTGGCTCTTCGCGCGCCTCGCCAAACGCTAATTCATGAAAAACCGGATTCTTCCTCGTGCTCTTTTCCTGACCGTAGTGCTGGTCCTCTTTGCCGTTGGCGCCGTCCTAGCCTGGTTTCAATCCTGGAAGTCCGGACGCCTTGTCGAGCTCGATGCGGGCTCCCAACTCGCCCAGCTCCCGGCCGGCACGATGGAGTTCACCCGTCTGGGCGACGGGCCCGCTGTTCTGGTTTTCCACGACGCCCTCGGAGGCTACGACCAAGGCGTCGCCCTCGCGGGATTTCTCGCCGACCAAGGATTTGAAGTGCTCATCCCCTCCCGCCCAGGCTACCTCCGCACACCACTCCCCACCGGACTCACCCCCGAAGACCAGGCCGACGCCGCCGCCCAACTCCTCGACTCCCTAGCAATAGCCAATGTCTCCGTGCTGGGCTTCGGCTGGGGAGGTCCAACAGCTCTGGAGTTTGCCCGCCGATTCTCCCAGCGCACACAGGCGCTCGTTTTTGTGGGAGCCGCCGTGGCCCGCGAAAATCCCCCGCCGACTCCGCTCACGCCCTTCCCCGAGGCGGTCTCCACTGCGCTCACCGGCGACGTGGGCTCGTGGCTCTTCGTCAAACTTTCCGAAAGCCGCCCAGCCCGTGCCCTCTCGGCCGCATATGCACTCACCTCCACCGGTGGTGCGGTTACCCGCGAAGCCTGGACCGATCTCGTTCTCTCCAACCCGGAGCAACTCGAGCATTTCCGCGAAATCATCCTCAGCCTAGCCCCCATAGACCCCCGCGAATCCGGCCTCCGCAACGATCTCCTCCAAATCCGCGCCCTCCCCGACATTCCCCTCAAGGACGTTGCCACTCCCGTCCTGCTCGTCCACGGCGGCTTGGACAAAGCCATCTCCATCGCCCCCATCGAAGCCGCCCAATCGCAATTCCCCAACGCCGAGCTCCTCCTCCTCCCCGACGAGGGGCACCTTGTCTTCCTCGGCCGCAGCGCAGCGATTGCCCGGGCCCGCATCACCGACTTTTTGAAAAAACACACCGCCGCCATCGATGAATCCGCTACTGAATAAATCGAGGCTCACCAAGCTCCCCAATGGCCTGCGCATCGCCACCTGCGAGATGCCCCACGCTCAAACCGCCGCCATGGGCATCTGGGCCTCGGTGGGAGGCCGTCACGAGCCCTCCAAACTCAACGGCATCTCCCACTTCATCGAGCACATGCTCTTCAAGGGCACGGAACGCCGCTCCGCCCGCCGCATCATGGAGGAGGTCGAGGGCGTCGGTGGTGACATGAACGCCTTCACCAGCGAGGAACGCACCTGCTATTACGCCACCGCCGCTGCCGAGTTTTTCCCAAGGGTCTGCGATGTCCTCTGCGACCTCTATATGCACCCCCGCTTCGCAACCCGCGACATCGAACGCGAGCGCGGCGTCATCGCCGAGGAAATCCTCATGTATCACGACGAGCCCGGCTCGCACGTCCAAGAACTCCTCCAGCAAACCCACTGGGCCGGCCACCCGCTCGGCAGGCCGATCACAGGCACATTGGAAACCATCGAAACCCTCGACGCGCACTCCTTCCGCGACTACCGCGCCACTCACTACAACGCACCCAGCACCGTAGTGACCGCCTCGGGCAAAATCCGGCATGAGGACGTCGTCGAAAAAGTCGCCGCCCTCCTCGCCAACATCCCCACCGGAAGAGCCCCTGCCGCCAAAACCTGCCCGCCTCCCTCCCCATCCCCCCGCATCATCGCTGAGGCGCGCGACATCCAGCAAACCCACCTAGCCATGGCCCTCCCGGCCTTCAGCCATCGCGACGAGCGCCGCTACGCACTCCACCTCCTCAACGTGATCCTCGGAGCGAATGCCAGCTCCCGCCTCTTTCAGGAAATGCGGGAAAAGCGCGGCCTCTGCTACTCCGTAAGCAGCCACTGGCTCAGCCTCAACGACGGCGGGTTACTCGAAATCTCCGCCGGTCTCGACCGCCGCAACCTAGAGAAATCCCTCCGTCTCATTCTCGCCCAATTCGAATTGCTTCAAAAAAAACTCGTCGGCCCCGCAGAACTCCGCCGCGCCAAGGAATACTCCATCGGCTCAACCCGCATGGCGCTGGAACGCACCTCCAGCCAAAACTCCCGCCTCGGCGGCTCCGTCCTCGCACAAGGCCGCATCGTAGACCCCGAACTCGTCAACGAACGCATCCGCGCCGTAACCTTCGACGAGATTCGCACCGTCGCCCGCGAACTCCTCAATCCCTCCCGCCTCACCCTCGCCATCATCGGGCCAAATCCCGACGAACCCATGATCAAAAAACTCCTCGACGCATGAAAGGTGTCATCTTCGATTGGGACGGCGTCGTCATCGACTCCTCCTCACAACACGAACGCTCATGGGAACTTCTCGCCGCCGAGATTTCCAAACCCCTTCCCCCCGGCCATTTCAAACTCGGCTTCGGGCAAAAGAACGAACTCATCATTCCCGAGATCCTCCACTGGGCCACACTCCCTCAAGAAATCAAAACCCTCGCCGACCGCAAGGAATCCCTCTACCGCGCCCTCGTCCGCGAATCCGGTGTCCACATCCTCCCCGGCGCCCGCGAACTCCTCGCCGCCCTCCGCGACCAAAATATCCCCGCAGCCGTCGGATCCTCCACCCCACGCGAAAACCTCAACACCATCTTCGCCGCAACAGGCCTCGACCAATACTTCACCGCCATCGTCTGTGGAGATGATGTCACCAACGGAAAACCCGCCCCCGACATCTTTCTCCTCGCCGCCGAAAAACTCCACCTCGCCCCAGCCGATTGCCTCGTCATCGAAGACGCCCACGTCGGCATCGAAGCCGCCCGACGCGCCCGCATACCCGTCCTCGCCGTCGCCACCACCAACCCCCTCCAAGACCTCCACTTGGCCACAGCCGCCCTCCCATCCCTCGCCGGTTCCACCCCCGCACACCTCATCGCAATCCACCAATCAGGTGCCTCCAAGAAAAGAGGGGAGCTTTTTGCAAAACCCAAAAAACTGACACCGTCAAAATGGCCCCGATTTTGAAAACTCCTAAAATTGGCATGAATTTCGATTTAAAATCCCCAATCTTGTGTGAAATTCGGAGAATTGACCCGAATTCGATTATTTTTAGTTACGAAGTTTCTCAGGGAGTCCATTCTTCACGAAAACTAGCGTTGATCTCGGGCCAGGATGAGCCCTCGAGCTACGGCAGGATAGAAATGAGTCGGTCGGCGGTGAGGGCCAGTAATCCGAAGAAGAGGTGGCAGGCCAATTTGGCCGCGCCTCGCACTCGCACGAATCGGCCACCCCAATTGTCTTTGAGGTTGGAGTTTACCCGTTCTACGGAAGAGCGTTCCTTGAATCGAGATTTTTCATGGGGATCGAGTGTGCGGGGGTTGGAACTGCGGCGGGGATTGGGATCGATGATGGGCACATGGCCAAGGGAGCGGGAGAATTCATGAATCTGAGGGGCGTCATATGCGGCATCGCAGAGATCGTAAAGGCTGTTCTTGATGAGAGTTTTGCATTTTTGCATCAAGGGAATGGCGGCCTGACTGTCGTGAAGGGATGCTGTGCTCAGGATGCTGCAGATGGGAATGTCAAAATCCGTGGAAGCGATGTGAAGTTTGTAGCCGTTCCATGTTTCCTTGTAACCTTGGCTGTTGCGTTTGCATCCCCTGTCGCAGAAAGAGGGCAGGTCGAAAATGTTTTCTTCCAGAGAGCGAGAGAGTTGCAGGTCGAGACGTTTTTCAGGAGCGGGAGGCCGGACTTCGTCTTTGCGAGGGCGACCACGGGTTTTTTTGGTGTTTTTGGATGGGGTGGGATCGGCAGGGGGTTCTTTTTTTGCAACAGATTCCCTGGCAGAAATAGCGGTGGCATCGATGCTGATATGACCGATGATACGGTCACCCAAATGAGTCTTGATAATCTGGCTTTGAGCGATTTGAGGGAGTTGGCCGATAGCAAATTGCTCGAAGGCTCTGGAAAAAGTGGCGCGGTCGGGAATGTCATTTTTCACTTCCCATCCGCAGAGTCTTCGCATGTTTGGGGCGCTATTCAGGAGAGAGATGAGAGCCTCGGTGGTGGGAAGATTCCAAACCATTTTAGCGATAAAGGACTTGGCCAAGGCCAAACGGGGGAGAGGTTTGCGACCGTTGCCTTTCCACTCATAAGGGGTCATAAGAGTGTGGAGTTGACAAAATTCGACAATGCGAACGAACTCGGTTTCCTTTGGAGAGAGGGTCCCGAGTTCGGATTCGAGAGCAGGGAAGAG
>Ga0247843_1005636_pt1 | contig 17213 bp, 19 predicted proteins | sample LaCruzMarch2017__FD_192420 | JGI IMG/M metagenome (GOLD analysis project Ga0247843, IMG submission 192420) | Freshwater microbial communities from meromictic Lake La Cruz, Castile-La Mancha, Spain - LaCruzMarch2017_8m | ecosystem: Environmental > Aquatic > Freshwater > Lake | place: Spain... | reverse complement strand
TATAAAAAAAATTAATATATTTTTATTTAATCCTGAAAAGGTTAAAGATATATATCCTGAATTGGTTAAATATTTACCGGATGAATATAAATATTATCCATCTTCCGAAGAAGATGATGATGAAGATTATAAAGATTTTGAAGAATATGAAGCTAAAGATGAATTAGAAAAAGAAGATTTTAATAAAATATTAAAATTAAATGATATGAAAAAAGTTAAAAAATTATCTAACTCAGATAAAGTTATAGAAGATAAAGTCGTAGAAGATAAAGTTGTAGAAGATAAAGTTGTAGAAGATAAAGATCGTGATGATAGAGGAGAGGATGACGATGAAGATGACGATGAAGATGATGATGGAGATGATCACGGAGAAGTTGATGATAACAATGACGATGATCACGGGGAAGTTGAAGATGATGACGATGACGATAATGACGATGACGATGACGATGATGAAGATGATGATGATGATGATGACGATGATGATGATGATGATGATGATGACGGGGAAGATGATAATAAAAAAGAAGATTCCAAAGACGTTTGAGAATATTTAAAATAATTATTATATATATTTTTAAAAATATATATAAATTAAAATTATATGTTATTTTTTCTGTTTTAAATAATATATTGGAAAAGAAGATTCTTTTGAATATGTATTCCAAATATCTTTAGGTAAGTCTTTTTTAGAAACAGTAGAACGTGTAGTTTGTGTTCTTTTTAATACATAATCAGAACTTGTAATACTATTTTGTTCATTCTTATCCATTATTTTTTCACAATATTTTTTATACTTTTCACATTTTTTTTCTAATGAAGCTATTTGAAGTTTAGTTTTATACCAAGTATCTAAAAGATCATCAATATCATTTTTATCCATTTATTTTAATATAGTAATTTAAAAATTTTTTAATAATTTTAATAATTATTAAAAAAATATTATAAATTCTTAAAAACAAATTATATTAAGCAGTTTCTGCCTTGATAAAATGCGGCTTAATACATGTTTGAATTCTATAATAAGTCAAAGGCTTCCCATCATTCTTCTTCGTATCATAATTCAATAACTTAGAAAGCTTATTATCCATAATAATATTACGCTTATCCTTTGGATCTTGCAATTTATTATCACGAATATACTTACATAGATATTTTGTAACATCTACTCTTGACTTAAGCTCGCTCGGATCCCAACCAGTAAACTTAGCCATATCATTAGAAATCTTAACAGGCTTCAAGAATCCCGAATTATTATTTGAAGCCTTTCTAGTAGATGGATTCTTTTGTTTAATTACACGGCTTGAATGATTCTTCAATGTCTTCAATCTCTTATTAAGAGATCTTAGAAACTTAACACCCTTGTTCTTATTTTGAGTTTCTCTCAAACTGAGAACCTCTGCTTCAATCAGAGAAATTATTTCATCGAAAGATGAAAGGATAGAATCCTTTGTAGGAGTAAAACGCTTCTTTCCAGAAGAATCTTCAACTCCATCAGGAGTTTGACCCTCTCCAGAAACATCATCCTCCTCCTCTTCCAACATCTCTTCATCATCTACAATTTCTTGTTGAACCGGTTCAGGTTCCTTCTTTTTAATAGATTTCTTATCAGATTCAGAAACAACTTCCTTCTTAGATTTCTTACTTGATACTTTCTTATCTTCTTGTTGAACATCTTCAACAATAATTTCTTCGGAGGGTTTAGATTGTTTAGTAAACTTTTTATTTGCCATTTTTATATTATTCGCCCTGTCTTTAAGTTGATTATTTAAAATTCGATTTCTAAATTTTAAAATTTTTTTTCGTAAATTAATTTAAATATATAAATTTTGTTTATAAAAAATGTCAAATTATGCTAAATATAAAGATCTTGGAGATGGAAATAAAACTGAAAATTTCAATTCTCAAAGTGGAAAACAAGCACCTTCTTCTAAATTCTCTGTTTATGAACTAAAATCAAAAGAAGATAAAAATACTCTTATAAAAAATAATAGATTGTGTGTAGTTGATATTTGGGCTGATTGGTGTCAACCGTGTAAACAAATTGCTGGTAGATATTCTCAATTAGCTCAAAAATATACAAGATTGGGAGAATGTGTTGTTGTAAAAGAAAATGTAGAATCTGGATTTTCAGATAATATTAGAGGTGTACCAACATTTCATTTTTTCAAAAATGGAGAATTATTACATGATAAAACTGTAATGGGAGGTGATATTAAAAAAGTTGAAGAGACAATAGAAGAATTGCTTCATTCATAATAAAAATATTAAACATATATTTCACGCGGTTGTTTAATATTTATATAAATTTGTAGCTGTATAACTATAACAATTATCGGGATCTTCTAATGTCATAACTTGACTTCTTGTCGCATATTGATAATATTTTGATGGAGGAGTTGTATATCCTTCAAGTATTGGATTAATTGAATAACTAGGAAGATATTTTGGTCCTGGAATTTTAAGTTCGCTTGGATTTAATTTACAACAATCGCATATAGTAGATTGAGAATTCATTATTCTATCATATTCAGTTCTAGGCATAGGCCAGGGTGCAGGATAATCAGATTCTGGAATTGTATTTGGATTATAAACTCTATTCATCAATTGATTTATATGTGTAGTATTTGGATTTTGACCGTATGACATATTTTATTAAAATAAATATAAAAATATTTTATTAAATATAAAAATATTTTTATATTTTTATTTTAGACAGATTTTTTAGACAGTCTTATACAAGTTTCTTCAAATCCATCAAATAATAGGTTTGCGATTAAGCTTCCTTTATTTCTATAGAAACCGCGTCTTTACAACAATCAGCATGTTGATAGAATACATATGATTTACCAGGTTCTAATGTAAGTCCATCAAGAACAGTCCAAGTATAATAACCACTAGGATGAACCCTAGAATGTAATTGTTCTTTAAATATTGCTTCAAGTCTTAAAGTTGTACCTCCTGGTAATTCGAACCATCCTAAATCAGACCGAGGAGGAACTTCATAAGGGTTTTCCCCCTCTTGCTGAGGCCAACCATTAGTATATAATTTAACTAAAACTGTTGAATCACCATACCACATTGATGGGGGACTTGCTGAATTTCGAAGAAGTAGAGTTGCTGATGGTACAGGTGGTTCATCCATATATTTTCCCATATATTTTGTTTTATTAGAACATGGAGGACAAGGAGGACAATGAGGATATCGTGTGTGATAATTATTCATTTATATAATAATAATATTTTTTTTCATTTTTTTTTACCTTTTAAAAATAAAAAATGAAAAAAACTTATTATAAACTTGACAATGCTTATATTAAAGAACAGTTTTTTATGTCTTATGCTCTTAATGGATCTATAATAGATCCAGAACAAGGTATCAGAGCCGGATTACCAGAAATTCATCCTATAAAAGGTCCTGTTAAAGAACCAAGTCCGTTAAATACAAGATGGCAATTTGATTTTAATAAAAGTGCTGAAGGTATTTTGTAAAATTTTTATAAAGCAATATTATAAAAATTTATTTCATTTTTGACAATCTTAATTCTTTATCATATTCTTTTTCGCAATCTATACATTTTGAACGAAAACCATCTTTTGATGAATTATTTTTATAAAAATATTTAGTATATTTTTCTTCTTTACACTTACAACAAACTTTCTTTTCTATTATAATTTTCTCTTTTTCTTTTTGCTTATCTTTTTGTTTTTTACATTTTTCTTTACTACATTCAGAACAATAATTATAATATCCATCTGCAGAAGTTGAACATTTAGAAAATAGTTCAATAGATTTTAAATTTTTACAAGATGAACATTTTTTATCATTGGTTTCTATTTTTTTATATTTTTCATCTTTATTTTCACACTCTTTACAAAAACTACTATATCCAAGTCGAAATGTATTAAAATTTATTATTTTCTGTGTTTTACGACATCCTTCACACCTTTTTTCTTCTATATTTTTAGCATCTTGTTTTTTACATTCCAAACAAACATATTCATATCCATCTTTACTTGTTCCATGTTTTCCAAAACATTCAAAATTTAAAATATTTTTACAAGTTCTACATTTTTTTGTACCTTCTTCTCTTTTAATTAATTCTCTTTCATCTTTTTCTTTTTTAAGTATTTTTTTATTTTCTGAATAACATAATTTACAAGTTCCTTCTTTTCCATCTGAATTTTCTATTTTATCATAATATTCAGATAAAGGTTTCGATTCTTTGCATTTATAACACACTTTTTCATTAAGTTCTTCATTATTATTATCTTCATATTCTATAATATATTCACAATCAGTATCATTATCAATAAATTCTATTTGAGATTTAATATCTTCCTCAATTTCAGCATTATCTTTGTTATTATTAAATTCATTTGTATAATATTTCTTTTTATTTTGATAATAATCAACTAATGTATCTAATTCTTTTTTTATAATATCTAATTTAACATTTTTTATCCATTCTCTTTGTTTACCTCCATGTGTTTCTGTTTCAATTCGGAATTTATCAAATATACCCAATAATAAACTTTCAATTGCTTTTTCTTCAAAAGCATTACATAATTCTCTTGAATATTCTATATTATAAGGTTGTGGTGCTCCTGGAGCTAAATCAGCTAATCTTTTATTTCTATCACTTGTCATTCCAATTTTAAAACAATTTTTAAAATCTGGATTAGATATTATATAAACACTATGTGAATAGCTATAACGTTTTCTTTTCTTTTTTTTAACTAATGTATGTAAATTTTTATTTTCTTTAGTTGTAATTTTTAACTGATCTTCAATAATTTTTAATTCTCTATTTTTCGTATCTATTATTTCTTTTAATTTAAATTCTCCAGTTTTTCTTATAGATGGTAATATTTCTTCGCAAACATATTCTTGAAATTTTTGAGCTATTGGTTTATTTGAACGCATAATAAGTTTATATACTGCTGGTTCTGATATAATATTCATATTTTGACTGTTATAAGATGACCTCAGAGTTTCTGATGTCATCCATTTTTTTGGTATATTTCTTAATGCTTCTGTAACATTTGATAATTCTAAGATATTACAAATATCTTTAGCAACAAACCACGGCTCATTATAATTTCCTACAACTCGAATTGTATTATCATTAAAATTAAAAGTTTGATCTATTGTATTTATTAATTCTGTCATTTTATTATTATTTGCAAATCTTTAAACACGAATTAAAATTTTATAACACATTATAAAATTTTAATATAAATATTTAACTATATTTCCTCTTTAATTACACATAAATTATTTTTATCCTTGAAAATTGGTGTGGAATTTGGTAAATGTTTAATATCTATTTTAAGTTCAATCATACCTGTTCCCATTCTTGCTCTTTTTCCACATATAATTGAAGCTGAAACTCCTTTTGTTTTTTCGACATCTCCAGCAAAAGCACTCTTTAAATAGTTATCAACTGACTCTTCAAAGCTGGCTCGACTCATCGGTCCGCTCTCGTCTTTCCTCAAGGTATATCTTGATATAGAAGAAATTGTACCCATATATGTCATCTTTTCAACAAGTAACTTTACATGACATAAATTAATACCTTCCATAATACTTAGAAATTCATCAACTAAAAATTGATTTGCTGCTTCTATACCTAAAGTTTCATATATATCCCATACATTATTTGATTGTAAACGAGTCATATCGATTATAGGATGTCCCAAAAGTTTTTTAAAATTACTACCATCCGTTTCTACAAACCATTCATCTTTTTCACATGTGTAATATATTGTATTTATACCAGGTATACCACATATTATCATTTTTTCTAAAATTGGCTGAACGCATTCTTCTATATATATTTCTTCAAAATTATCTTCGGTTACAAATAGTAAACGTTTTTCATCGAATTTTATATTGGAAACATCGATAAATATATCAAGTTTGTGAGAATCATACGGAGAAAAAACACAAGATAAATCGTCGTAATTAGTTTCAATTATGTTAGCAATATATTCAATATTTATTCTGTATTTAAAAAGAATTTTAGGATTTAATTTAATAGAAATACAATGCTTGTAATTTGTAAATTTATCATTGTATAGAATTTTAAAAATATCATACCATGATTCATATTCTTTATTCATTTCAACGGATATATCTATTGATAAATCTTTTAATGTTAAACAAACTAAATTATGATTTATTTTATTTCTTAAATCTTGGATATTTTTGTTATTATCATTAAAAAATATTTTACAATTTACTATTTTTGGAGATTTAGTAGCTGATAAAAGTTCTTGAAAACGAGGAACTCCTACTGTAACTGCTTTATCTGATTGACCACTTTTATGAAATGTATTAAGAGTAGACTGTGTATTTTTTTCACCTATACTTTGTGCAGCAATAATTCCAACTGATTCGCCAGGTTGAATTAAACTTTCTCTATATTTTTTTTCTAATTGTTTTTTAAGTTCTGGAATAATATCTGGATATAATTTTTGTTTTTTTAATTGATTTCTAAACTTTTCTTTTGTTATATGTACTATAGATTTAGCAGTTGCAATTGGAATTGATTTATTTGGTTTTATAAAATCCAAAATATCTTCAATTTCGTCTTCGGTCAGAAATCTCATTTTAAGATTTTTTTATATTTTTATGTAAATTTTTCAATTTTAAAAAAATAAATTGAATTTATAATATAAAAAATTAAAATAAAATTAAAAACTAAATAATGGGTATTTTTCATTTTTTCGGATGGTTTAAAAATAATTTTTCTGGAAATATAAAAAAACTTTCTGCAACACAAAACTTTAAAAGTATTGAATTACCTATAGATAATTTAATGATAGATATGAATGGTTTATTTCATAATAGTGCACAAAAAGTATTTCAATATGGTAATTTTAAACCTGTTGAAAGATTATTAAAAAATAATAAAAAAATAATACATGGAAGAAAAGAAGAATTAAAAGTATTTGAAGATATTTGTAAAACAATTGATAATTTATTAATTATTGTAAATCCTCAAAAACGTCTTATTTTATGTGTTGATGGACCAGCTCCATACGCAAAACAAGTACAACAAAAACGTAGACGATTTCGTTCAGCTATGGAAAGAGAAGAAGATGATAATTCATTTGATTCAAACTGTATAAGTCCTGGAACTAAATTTATGGATAATTTATCAAAATATATTGATTGGTATATTAGAAAAAGTGTTTCAGAAAATCATTTATGGCAAAATATTGAAATTATTTTTTCAAATGAAAAAGTTCCTGGAGAAGGCGAACATCTTATACTTTCATATGTTAGACAATATGGAAATATAAATGAAAGTTATTGTTTACATGGAGAAGATGCTGATCTTATTATGCTTTCTTTAGGAACTCATTATCCAAATTTTTACATTTTACGGAATGATACATATGATGAAAATAATAAATATTTTGTTATAAATATTGCAAATACCGCTTTACAATTAGGAGAAATGATGAGATGGGAATCAGAAAAATATGAATATAATCCACCTAATGCCATAGATGATTTTATATTTTTATGTTTTATGATTGGAAATGATTTTTTGCCACATATTTCATCTTTAGAAATCATTGAATCTGGAATAGATATTATATTATCTTTATATCGTGAAGTCTGTAAATCAAAAGGACACATTATAAAAATTAAAGATGATAATATATATTTTAATAAAGAACCATTAAAAATGTTTTTTGAACTTGTTTCAGATTATGAAAAACAATTATTAGAGAAAAAATTATTAAATAGAAGATTTTATTACGAGGATGAATTATTAGAAAGCTGTGCTATAATTGAAAAAGATAAAATAAATTTAGATATTGATAAATATCGTTCAGAATATTGTAAAAAATATTTTGAAAAAGAAAATATAAAAGAAGTATGTCATTCTTACTTAGAAGGTCTAGAATGGGTAATTTCTTATTATAAAAAAGGAGTACCTAATTGGACATGGTATTATCAATATGATTATGCGCCGCCAGCAAATATTATAGCTGAACATATTTCGACATTTAAGTTTCCTAAATATAAAAAAACTATTCCGTTATTACCTTTTCAGCAGCTTTTATCTATAATGCCTCCCAAGAGTTCTAATTTATTACCACAACCATTGAATAAATTATTAACAGAAGATGATTCAGAGATGAAACAATACTGTCCAGAAGATTTTGAAATAGATTTAGCCGGCAAAAAGAATGATTGGCAAGGAATTGTTAGATTACCTATTATAAATCCAGAAAAAGTTATAGAAATATATAATACTAAAGTAAAATTAATAGATGAAAGAGAAATGAGACGTAATATATTTGGTAAATCATTTATATATATTTATAATAATGATTATAATACAACTTTTAATTCTTATTATGGGATAATATATAATTGTAAAGTTCAAAATAAAGTAATTAATTTATAAATCAAAATTCTAAAAATTATTTTTCTAATATAAAAATAATTTTTTAATGCATATATTATATTTTAAAAGATTTAAAATTTTCTATGTATTTAATATATTTTTTTTTATTTTTTATATTATTTAATATCCAATCATCTGTTAAATTTTTATTGTTCTTTTCTTGTAATACTACTTTTGGATCAAAAAAACTTGTTTTTATCAAAATACCATTATTTGATATAATAGCAGAATTATCTTTATTTAATTCTTCGATCATAGTTTCTATAAAATCTTTACCGTAAATATAATCATCTTTCAATAAAATAATTATAGTATCAGCGTTATCTTCTCTAAGAAGTGTAGGAATAAGTTTTGTAGCTTGACAATAATCTTTTCCACAATAAAAAATATTTAAAATATCATTATATTCTTTTGGTATATTATAATTATCGTCTGGAGGAAGATTTAATACTATTTGATCAACTTTAACAGTTTGATCTAGAATAGATTTTAACATAGGCATAATTTTATTTATTTTATTTATATTCGAACTAAAAGATATAATAACTTTATTATTTTCTGATGCTTTAGGTAGATTTTTATAATTTTCAACATATTTAGATTGTGAATCAATATGTAACTTAAAATATCTTATTATACCGTAATAAGAGAGTATTATAAATATCATAGAAAAAGTTGTTAATATTACAAAAGTATTAGTATTCATTTTATTTAATAATATATTTTTTTAAATATTTCAATAATATTAAGAAATTTTAGAGATATACATACTTTCTAAAGAAGATGAAAGTAAAAATTCTTTAGTAGAAGAACCAATATTTATCCAAAACTTATTTTCAATATCTTGAAATCTCTTAATTTCTATAAGCTCTTCGTTACTTACTGATTTTTTTTTATATATCGGAATTATTGGATTTGAAATAGATAAAATTTTAAATTTATCCAAATTATTATTCATATTTTAAAATTTATTTTAATTTTAAATTTTAAATTTATTAATAATAAATGTCGATATCATATTCTGGAATAACAAATTATGGAAAAGTCACATTACCCTCAGTTGATACATGGGGTAGTGATATGAATATTTTAAGAGATCCTCCCAAATCAATTACAACAAGAAGAGTTGATAAAGTTGGACAAACTACATCTATTATAGAAGCTATTGATGCAAGTGAAAATAGAGCTGCTGAATGTATTTTACCTTTTGCTAGAGGTGTAAATCCATCAGTAAGTGTTTCATATTCTAATAGTTCAAATAATGGAGGACAATTATCCGGTGGATTTGGAAACGGTAAAAATATGTTTGGACCGAATTTTTCAAATCAACCATCAAACAATGGAAATGGTTCAAGTGCTATAAATTATACTGGAGGAGGTGGAGCAGCATCATTACCTTATAAACTTACAGATTCTTTTAGACCACCTGTTTTGTCTCAATGGGATTTACAACCGTTATCAAGATTGCCACGTGTTTGGACTTCATCTTTTACTAAACCAGGATTTGCTGATTTTTCTAAAAAAATGAAAACATGCGGGACTGATTCTGAAACAAAAGAAGTTAAAACTAATATTTTAAAAACATCTGTAAGACCAACAGCGGTTTATAAAATAGAAACTCCTTTAAAAGAACAACCATTTGAAGTTAAATATGTTATTCAGCCAAGTTTAAAGAAATCTTATCAAGCACCTAAAACATCTACAGATAGAACGCAACAAAATGTTTTAGTTCCTAATAAAGAAATAAATAACAATCTTTTACATGCATACGCGAATTCAAATTTGAAAAATATTAAATATTCTAATGATAAAAACGAATTTAATACAGAAAAATACATTAATGATAAAAATAATACTTCAGCTTTTACAAATATTAAATCTAACTATACTCAAATAGGTTCTATAGAAGATATTATGGATTTATCAAATATAAGAACTAAAGATGTTTTAAATGGAAATTATAATACAAATATGAGAGGTAATAATAAAACAGACTATATACATGATGATATAGAGTTGTCTAGGGTTTTACCTGAATATGAAAATACAACTAATATGAGAGGTAATGATAAAATAGAATATATACATAATGATATAGAGTTATCAAGAGTTTTACCTGAATATAAAACTACAACTAATATTAAACAAAATCAAGAAAGAAGAATCGAGCATGAATATATGAAAGAGTTAGATAGAAATATTCCTTTGACAAATATGTATGTTAATTCGAGTAAACAAGGAGATTATAATATATCTTCAAGAGATTATCAGTTGAATCCAAAAATTAATGCCGGAGGATATGAAATTCCTTCACAAATACCAAATCTAGATAGAAGCGGAACTATAAGTGAACCTTTTCAAACAGAAAAATCGAAACTTGAAAAAAGTGTTATGCAACAATTCGAAGGAAGATATAGATAGATAATTTATTTTAAAATAATTTTATATTATAATATAACATAAAATTTAACAAGTACCATATTTATTTTTTAACTTAGTCGCATCGTCACGTTTAACAAATTTTGTTAAACTTGTTTCGCATTTAGAACATTCTGCTTTTAAAGAAGGCATTTTACCTATTTTTTTATTTTTAATATATTTAAAACAAATATCATCTTGTTTTATAGTTACAAATTTTCTACATTTTACACAATAGAATTGATTAGCTTTCATTTTATTATTAATAAATATTAAATAAAACAATTTTTTTAAAATTGAATTTAAAAAATATTTATAAAATAAAATTTTAATATGAATCCTGAATCCGAAGAAGGAAATATTGAGTATAAAATTAATTTATTAAAAAAATCAGAAGAAAGATTAAATGAACTTACAACTCAAATGCGTTATAGATGTAATCAGGGTGATGGAGAATGTATTTATAATTTAGGAGTTGCAGATGATGGAAATATGGTTGGTATAACTAATATCGAGTATACGGAAACTATAGAAAATATTAATACAATAGCTGATAAAAATGATTATTTGGTAAAATTATTATCAGAAGTTAAGATATCAGATAGCAAAAAAGTATATGAAGTTTTAATTCGTGAAAAGAATGAAAATAAATATATTGATATAAAAGTTGCAATAGCTGGCAATGTAAATGCTGGAAAAAGTAGTTTATTAGGAACATTAACTACTGGTGAAAATGATAATGGAAGAGGATTATCAAGAAGTTCAATATTTAATTACAGTCATGAATTGAAAACCGGTAGAACATCTTCTATCGCACATCATATTTTAGGATTTAATTCTAAAGGAGAAATAGTTAATAATCAAGGAATAATGAAATCATCATGGAATGATATAGTGCAAAAAAGTTTTAAAATTATTTCTTTTATAGATTTGGCTGGTCATGAAAAATATTTAAAAACTACAATAACTGGATTATCTTCATGTTTTCCTGATTTTTGCGTAATTATAGTTGCTGCAAATGATGGAATGCAACCGATTACAAAAGAACATATATTTTTATGTGTTATATTAAAGATTCCATTTATAATTGTAATATCTAAAATAGATATATGTGTAGATCGTAAAAATATTTTAGATGATACTATAAAAAGTATTAATAAATTTTTAAAATATCCAGGAATTAGAAGAATATCAATTAATATTAAAAATGAAGAAGATGTCATATTAGCATCGAAAAATATTTATAATGAAAGTGTAGTTCCTATTTTTTATATTTCAAATGTTACAAGAGAAGGAATAGATAAATTATCAAGTTTTTTTAATATTATAGGAAAAAGACCAAATATACATAATATAAAAGAAGATGATAATAGTGTAGAATTTCATATAGATAGTATTTTTAATGTTGTGGGATTTGGAAAAGTAGTTGGAGGTTATTTAATAAAAGGTACAATAAAAGTTGGAGATAAATTAATTTTGGGACCCGGTTATGGAGAATATGAAAGTATTAATATTAAATCAATTTATTGTAAAAAAATACCATTACAAGTAGTTTCTTATGGTTCGTATGTTTGCTTAGGAATTAAGAAGTTTGATAAAATTATAAAAAAAGGAAATGTAATTATATCTTCTAATGCAAAAAAACTAAGTGTGAAGAAATTTTTTGCAAAAGTTGATGTTTTAAAAACTCATAGTACAACAGTAAAAGTAGGATATGAACCTACATTACATGCTTATAGTATAAGACAAGTTGCAAAAATTTTAGATATCAAAGATAAAAAAAATAATAGAAATGCTTTAATAGATGATAATATATTAAGAAATGCTGATAGCGCTATTATTGAATTTGAATTCAAATATAAACCAGAATATTTAAAAGTTGGAACAAGATTCGTATTATGTGAAGGAAAATGTAAAATAGTAGGAGAAGTTATTTCAAACTAAAAATATTAATTTTATAATATATTATTATATTATAAAATTTTAAAAATACATTTTCATATTATATTTGTAGTTTAAAAAATAAATAATAAAATATATTATATAATAAATGGATTTTTATAAAATAAAAAAAGTTTCACAGCCTCAAAATTTAAAGATAAACTTATTTCCACATCAATTAGCATCTATATATAATATGGAAAAATTTGAATCTGAAAATATTGTTGAAAAAGACTGTATAATAGAAACAAAAATTGGTATAAATGCTGATATTTCGGGATATGGGAAGACTTTATCTATGATTGGACTTATTATAAGAGATAAAATGGAATGGGATTTAGAAAAACCTTTTATATTTACGAAAACTTTATCAGATTCAAATTCACTTATTAAAAGATATTATACTTATAGATTTGAAAAACTACCTTCTAATTTAATATTAGTACCAGAAGAAAGTATTTTGGATCAATGGGAAAAAGAATTAAAATATACATCTTTAACTTATAAAAAAATATTATATACAAAAGATATCGAAGATCTAGATGAAATAAATTATGATATAGTATTTATAATACCTTCTATGTATAATATTTTAATAAATAAATTTAAAGATTATGCATGGAAAAGATTTATCTATGACGATCCTACATCAAAAGTTGTAAAAAGAATGAAAGAAGTTTATGCAAATTTTTATTGGTTTGTAACATCTAAACCATATTATATTTTAAACAAATATTTAAATGTAAAGGGATTTGTAAATACTTTATTATGCCCTCAAAAAAATACAATAGATTTTGAAAATCTCTTTGAACATATAATTGTAAAGAATGATACAGAGTTTATCAAAGAATCATTTACTATGCCAAAAATAAATAAATATTATTATGATGACTATTTTGATGCAAAAAACACTATAGATGATTTCAAACATCCTATAATAAAAAAACTTTTAAATGATAATAGATTTACAGATATTATTTTATCTTTAGGAATTAAAAAAGCGGAATGTAATTTATTCGAATTTTTAAAAAATAAGGATGAAAATAAATGTTCAATATGCTTAGATGAATTAAATATTCCAATATTGGAAAAAAATTGTAATAATTTATTTTGTTTAAAATGTTTTATTTTATGGATAAATAAAAATAATTCATGTGCTTTATGTAGAAATATTATAGATATAAATAATATAAATTATATAGATGAATATAAATTTGGAAATGAGATAATGTCAAAAAAAGAAAAGGTATTAAAAATTATAAAAGAAAAAGATGATAATAAGATACTTTTGTTCTCTAATAATATTGATAATTTTTTAAATATATTTCAACTTTTAAAAAAACATGATATAGAATATTTAGAATGTTCAAAAAATTTTAAAAAAAATATAGATCTTTTTAAAACAGAAGATAAAAAAATAATATTTGTATCTCATCAAAATTCTAATTTTACAGGTATATATATATCAGATATAACAGATATCATATTTTTTGAAAAAATAAATACTTTCGATGAAAATGAAATTATTTCTATTGCAAATCGTATTGGAAGAGTCAAAGAACTAAATTTACATTATTTTTAAAGATGTTTTGTTTGTTTTTTAATAAGTTCCATAAATTCTTTATTATTTTTATCTAATAATTCTTCTAATTGAGTCATTCTATACCCATTTCTATTATAAACTTTTTCGTTTAGACATGTGTATTCTGATAATAATTTTTGTCCTTCTTCTATATTATCTTTTATTTTATTTTCTATTTGTTCCATTATTTTATAGTATTTATATATATTATATAATATATATAAATAATAATATATTTATTTTTTATCTGTACTTCCAAATCCTCCTTCTCCTCTATTTGTTATTCCCAACTCTTCAAGCGAAGACTCCTCTTTCAAATTATAATGAATTGATCTATCTATTATCAATTGTGCTATTTTACAAGGCAGTTTAAGATTTGGAATACTATCATCTACTTTTGTTAAACATATTTTTAATGTTCCTCTATATGAGGGATCTATAATACCTGTTGAATTTGTTAACATATATCCAGATTTTGTTATTGAACTTCTTGGAACGATTTTTGTATAATAACCGAATTCAGGTGCAACTATAATTCCAGTATCATACATAATTGTATTTTTTCCAAATTCTTTTGAAACTTCTATAATTGTTAGATCGTATCCAACATCTGAAGCTCTAGATTTTGAAGGTGTAACAGAATTTTTATGCTTTTTAAAAAATTTACATTTTGGAATTTCATCTGTATCCAAACCAAATGTAACCCATTTAATATAACTGTCATATTTTTCTTTATTTCTAAAACGAGCATCTGAATTATCATATATTTTACTTAAAAAATCTAAAGCATTATAATCTTTCCATTTTATAGAATTATTTGTACATTCACAATTTATATCTTCAATATTATTTACTATATATTGAATCAAATTTGCAGGTATTCCAGCGATACCACAACTTAAATCTTTATTTAAAATATTCCTGGAATTGATAATTCCATGAGAATCAAATACCCCTCTTAAAAATATAAAAAAATTTTCATTTGTATTAATATTTTTTAAATCATATTTTTCCAATATATTTAAACCCAAGTGGTAAAATGCTCTTTCGTTGACAGACATATTTTGTATAAAAATAATATAGTTGTTTTAAAAATATCAATTTTATTTTAAAAGATAAATTTTATTTTAAAAATGAATAATACAGATATTGATAATGTAACTAAATTTCCAAAAATAATTCACCAAATATACGGATTTTGGGATAAAAAAATATCTAAAAAAATTCAAAAGAGAATAGATACTTGGAAAAATTTACATAAGGATTACGAATATATTTTATGGGATAAAAAAAAATCAAGAGATTTTATAAAAGATAAATTTAATTGGTTTTTAAAATTATATGATGGGTATCAACATCATGTTCAAAGAGCAGATGCTTTAAGATATTTTATTTTATATTATTATGGAGGAATTTATTCTGATATTGATTTAGATCCTGTAAAATGTATAACTCCTTTATTAGAAAAATATAAAAGTAAAGATTGTATTTTATATAGATCTCCAAATTCCGAATTATTAACAAATGATTTTATGATTTCTAAACCAAAAAATATATTTTGGAAAAAAGTATGGCATGAATTAATACTAAATTATAGTTTTAATTCAATATCAAAACATATGACAATTATGTATACAACAGGACCTTTATTAATTGATTCGGCTTATGAAAATTTATCTTCAAAAAAGAAACATGTTTATATAATAAATTCTAAATATATTAATAACTGTGATATAGCCGAGAAAAAACCTTGTTATAATAAAGAAGCATATTTGAAAAGATATGAAGGAAATTCGTGGCATGGAATAGATTCAACAATTTTTAATTTTTTTTATACATATTATAAAACTATAATAATAATAATATTATCTATTATAATAATTATTTTATCAATATCTTTTTTTAAAAAATAAATTATTTATTAATTGTTTCGTAAAAATTTTTAAATATATTTAATCTATTATCATTTGTTTTTGACATTGCGTGATAAATAAAAGGTTTATTATGTATTTTATTATCTGTAAAAAAACTCATATCCAATAAAGCTATATTATCTTTATACAATTCATATATATAATTAAATACTCCCTGTTCATAATTTATTCCAGCCCATAAACATAAAGGACAGCTCCATTTTTTATTTACACTATCATAATCCCAATTTAAGCATTTATTTGTTATTTTATTTTGATTATCCATACATGCTGATAACCATAATTTAGAAAATTTTTTACCGAAATCACTATTTTTAACTATAAAAGTTCCAGTATTTGCTATAACACTAAAAGGTGGATCTTTTCCTATATATATATCATGTGTTTTACCTGATAAATTATCAATTTCATTTATTAATATATCTAAACTTATATCAAAATCGATAAAACAAGCATCCAAATCTAAAAATACAACATAATCATAATCTTTATGAATATATTCAACAATATCATTTACTTTTAACCAATAAGGAGGCATTTTACTTAAATCATGTTCTATAAATTTATATTCGTAATTCCATTTTTTACAATACAATTTATTTATTTTTATAGTATAATCAGAAAATTCGGGAAATTTATTATATGCACCGTCTTGAATTACAATAAATTTAGACTTTTTATGTATACTATTTATAAATGTTTCTTTTTTATATTTTACGATTTCACCTGATTTACTTCTTAAAATATATTTTGATTTATCTATACTAATATAATATAAAACTATTATTACGCATACAATTAATACTGATAAAATAATTTTAGAAATTTTATTACTTCTTTTCTTCATTTATATTATACTTTATTTTATTTTTTTAAAAATTAATACATGATATAGTATTAATTTTA
>Ga0247843_1005635_pt1 | contig 17214 bp, 11 predicted proteins | sample LaCruzMarch2017__FD_192420 | JGI IMG/M metagenome (GOLD analysis project Ga0247843, IMG submission 192420) | Freshwater microbial communities from meromictic Lake La Cruz, Castile-La Mancha, Spain - LaCruzMarch2017_8m | ecosystem: Environmental > Aquatic > Freshwater > Lake | place: Spain... | reverse complement strand
CCGTAGTAACAAATTGGCTTTATATAAAATCAACTATATGCTCTAGATTTTAGCATAAAGCTGCGCCATATTTCCGCGCTTTTATACCGCCGTCAACAAGGTCTTAACTGATGATGGTAGGGGATGAGTGTCAAATCGAAAGTGCTACCTCGGCTGTGTGCTGAGCGATTTAATTGAATATAACGATTACTTATATCTTTCTTGCTCAAAGTGGGGTAGTAGTATTGTTTTAAACTCAGATTGTCAATCGTTGTATTTTTTGCCCAATCGTGAAAACTATCTACAGCCACTTGAGGTCGATAGCCATCATAGACCACCAATTGATAACCACGTTTTTTGAAATAACGATGAGCTTCTTTTAACTTAAAAGCAGAGGCCTTGGTACAAATAATATGCGTACTATTATAACCAGGAACCCGATGGCCTAAAAAATTTTGATCGGAATGATAGCGAACATCTTCAAGGATACTCGGATCAATGTCATGAAGATAGACAAATTGCAATGGTAAATTACTATTTTTAATACATCCGCTGAGCAGAATAAAAAGACAGGTCGAAAATAATATTTTCATTAGAGTTCCTGAAAAGCATTAAAAAACAAGGGGTTATACTTGCTATCTTGATCATTATACATATAATTTGTTTTTTTTCGAGTTCGTGCGGATCTTAATAATGTTAAATCAAGTTGAAATGGTTCCATCTTCTTTGCGTTTTTTTCTGAAGTTGCACTCAATCCTTATGCGATGATTCAATCTATTTTTCAATCTTTGCCTTTTTCGATTAATAGAGATTTAAAACAAGCCATTGTTTTAAATAGCCTCAATGCAACTGAACAGTATCTGCAGCAACATGGCAAATTATCAAAACGTGATGCCCTATTGCCAAAAGAATGGTCTTTAGAAAAAAAACTTTCCGAGCTTGCCGCCCTTAGACAAAAATATTATGCGCGTCCAGTATTAACCGCGCATCCGACTGGGATTTTATCTGATGAAATGCAAATTCGCATACAATCCTTAATTAAAAAAGCATTACAATTGAAAAGCCGCCCTCAAGTTACTCTTGTTCATCAGATTGCCGATGATGTTCGCTATATCTGCGAGCACAGTTTATTGCCTGCAGAAAATCTGAGCCCAGAGGCTGAGATGACACGTCAAGACCGTTTATACCTTGATATGATGGAAAGTTTTTCTGTATTCAATCGAGACAATATCAAAGCCTTTGCGCGCAATCATCAGGTAGCTTCTCAGCAGGTTGAAGAAATACTTACCAAAGCCAATAAATGCTCCTATCAGAATGTATCAAGTTGGGTGGTTGTCGATATTGATGGCAATAAAAAACGCACCGTTGAGGGTATGAAAACGATGGAATCGGGCTTGCAACTGGCGATTCGAGATGGCATTTATTTTAGTCTGAAAGGGGCTGAAATTGCTAAAAATCGATTTATGCGTTTAATTAAAGCCCAATTGGCTTCAGATGCTAAGGTGGCCCAGCAGTTGTCTTCGCTGTATGATTTTATTGATATTGTTGGCATGAGGGGGTATTTGAAACAATTTATACGGCAATCCTGCAAGGCTAATGCCGAGGTATTTGAAAATTTTGTATATATTTTAAAAAAATCTTACCCAGAACTGTCACATTTACAGCACTATGCGCAATGGTCGCAAGCTAGGAAAGCCGCATTGCATCATCGCTTGCGAACGGATTCTGGGTATTTTAAAACCATCAAGTCAAATATGCATTTATTATCAGCAGACTCAAAAAGAGAGCTCGATATTCTTGAGTTTGTGATTGAATATAAAGAACAGTTTTCCTATATTTTGTCCGATACTGAAAATTACACCAGTTTAAATGAGGTTGTGATTTTGTTTGGATTTGCTGCCTATCGTAAAAACAAACTATTTATTAATGATATTCGTTGTCCGCCAGTGCTTTTGATTCCTTTGTGTGAAACACCTGAGGATTTAAAAAACTTACCTGATATTTTTGATAAAATGTTATCAGATCCGTATATGAAACAGCTCATGATCGATAAAGTTGAAATGGTTTATGTAGCAGGTCCCAGCGATCTGGGCAAAGAGGGCGGTATATTTGCGCATGTGGATTTAATTGAATCAGAAAAAAATGCAAAACGTGTTTTAGAAAAACATCAGGCCCGAGATTCGGCACTAAAGCAGGTTGAACTTCGTGTGCTTTATGGGATGGGAAGTGATTTCCATCGTCGGGTGTCGGATGCCTTTTCCCAATTGTTTTGTACTTTTCAGGGATCCGATGCGTGTGCATTAGGCGCATACGGTAGTTTTCAATACTATGTAGAAAATGTTACTGGTCGACCATCTGAAAATAGTGAGCGTGCTTTGGAATTGGATATGCTTGAGAAAAACCATCCGGAAAATTATGCTATTTTAAAACAAGTGGTATCTAGAGCGGTTAAGGGTTATCGAGACTTTATTTTTGATCCGGCAAGTTTGGAATTATTTTAGCAGTTGACGATGCCCTATCAGTTAGGGATTTTAACCAACACCAGTTCACGTGGTGAAGCTAAAAATAGTGCCCCTAAGGACATTAATACAAGTCGTGCCATCGGTATGGCTAATTATGATATTGCGTCATTATTTATGATGCGTATTTTTATGAGTGCCGATGCATTGGTTGACTTGCCAGCGACTATGGTAGACAAGCTTCCTAAACTTTATCAGGCCTCCTCCGTGTTAAGAGAACAAGTGTTAAAAACCCTTTTTGCCATTGCTGTGTGTGATGAAAAAAGAGCTCTTAAAAAAGTCTTTGGTTATCTACCAACAAAACCAGTTCTAGAGCCCTTGGTCCAGCAATTTATCCACAAAAAGCAAAGTGGTGCGCCAAGAATAGTCGAAGAGTCATTGGCCTACGCAATTTGTCGCTTGCCTAGAATCATACATGCCATGATAGGTTTTTTCCCTCCAGCAATACAACTCAATGCAGAAATGTATTTGCAAAAGGAGCAGCTAATTCCTCAACAAGCTTTGGGTTTAATCGAACAAATAGGAAATTATAATCTTTTATACCATCAATTGTATCAAGAGATTGTGAACGATTTGTTGCCGCGTTATCGCCGGTTAGCGGCTTGTCTGGATGCATATGGTGCGGCCCAGGGTAAGGTGTCTAAAGAAGAGATGGCAATAATTGAGGAAAATGTAGTATCAGCGCTTTGTGGAGATAAAAATATCACTGCAGGGCCAGTTACCCTTGCAAAAATGACTTGTCGAGAGCATCAGATGCCAGAAAATTATCAACTGAGAGCGAAGCTATAAGATCAATTTGAATGCATGAACTATAATCAATGCATGAAGGGATTTGCTTGAGGACTATTTATGCATGAAGAATTAATCGACGCTTATCGTGTTGAATTGCCTGCAATATCATTGGGTGGCATTATGGTTGATGGCACCTTAGTGCCAGGATCTCATGTGAATTTGCTGTTGAAGCAGTTAAATCGACATGGTTTGGTAGCCGGTGCCACCGGAAGTGGTAAAACCAAAAGTCTACAAGTGCTAGCTGAAAAGTTATCGTTGGCGGGTGTTCCAAGTCTTCTTTTGGATGTCAAAGGTGATCTATCAGGTCTGGCGATGCCTGGAACGCCCAATAAAGGGTTAGAGGAGCGTTGTCAGTCTTTAAATGTTCCCTTTGAGCCACGGGGATTTCCTGTTGAATTATTAAGTATCAGTGAGCATATTACAGGCGTCCCAATTCGGGCTACTGTTGGGGATTTTGGCCCACTTTTGTTTTCCCGAATGCTGGAACTTAATGATACACAGTCAGGTGTTATGACGATTTTATTTGAATATGCCAAAGCCAAAGCAATTGATATTGTAACCCTCGATGATTTTAAAGCCCTGCTGCAATTTAGCCAAACCGAGGAAGGTGTCAATGCCATTGAGAAAAAATATGGACATATTTCATCTACAACAGTCGGAACCATCATGCGTAAACTGATAGCGCTTGAGTCTCAGGAAGGGGGATATTTTTTTGGAGAGCCAGCGTATCATATCAATGATCTAATGCGTTTTGATTCCAGTGGCAGGGGGAGAATTTCTATTCTTCGTGTCATGGATATGCAAGATAAACCCTTTTTATTTTCAACATTTATGGTGAAATTGTTATCCGATATCTATCGTCAATTGCCTGAGGCTGGGGATTTAGACAAACCAAAACTTATGCTTTTTATCGATGAAGCACATTTGATTTTCAATAATGCCAATAGGGCTTTGTTAAATTTATTAGATACTATTGTCAAACTCATTCGCTCTAAAGGGGTAGGTATTATTTTCTGCACCCAAACGCCTAAAGATGTCCCTGAAAATATTTTAAGTCAGTTGGGACTTAAAATTCAGCATTCATTACGTGCATTTACTGCCAATGATAGAAAAGCGATTAGTCTTACTGCTAAAAATTTTCCGCCTTCATCTTTTTATAATACCGAGGAATTATTAACCTCTTTAGGTATAGGAGAAGCGCTACTGACCGCAATTGATGTCAAAGGCGTGCCCACTCCTTTGGTACAATGTCTGGTTTGCCCCCCACAGTCACGTATGGGGGTGCTCAATGCCGAGGAAGATGCGTTAATATTATCGCAGTCACCCTTGTATCCGAAATACCAAAATCGTCTCGAGCATCCTTTGGCGAAAGAATTTCTAGAAACACAAAACGTTATCAATACAGTGAAAGAAAATGCGGCTATAGAATTGAGCATGATAGATAAATTGAGTAAAAATACCTTGTTTCGACAGATTGTAAGAGACGTATTTAAAAAGCTCATGCAAATATTGTTATCGATGCTTAGAAAAAAATAATGGCTTCATGAAATTTCTTTGCTAGTATCATGACATCGATTGTGTGTTATTGATTTTTAATGGTAAAGATTTATCGTCAAGATATTGATGGACTGAGGGCAATTGCGGTTATATTGGTGATTTTATACCACGCATTCCCCCAATGGTTTGGCGGTGGCTATCTTGGTGTGGATGTTTTTTTTGTGATTTCAGGTTATTTAATCTCGCAGATTTTATGCGTTGAAATTGAAAACCATCAATGGTGTTGGACAACATTTTATAGCCGTCGGATCAAAAGAATATTGCCATCCTTGCTTTTAGTATTGGTGGTATTGATGCTTTTGGGTTATTTTCTGTTGCTTGATCCGGAATATCAAAGCTTAAATCTGCATGTGCTCGCCAGTTCGTTTTTTTTAAATAATATTTTACTATGGTCTCAGACACCCCAATATTTTGATCCCGGTAGTCATTTTAAACCGTTGTTACATTTATGGTCCTTGGGGGTGGAAGAGCAGTTTTATCTTTTCTGGCCAGCTTTTATTTATTTTTTATATCAGAAAAAAATCTCTAAGCGCTATGGCATAGGCGCCCTGATGTTGGTTTCCTTGCTTGCGTGCGTGGTGGGCCACGATACGTTTTATCTACCACTGTGTCGCATTTGGGAGTTGGGTCTGGGCGGTATGCTTTGCTTCTACCAGCCGGTCTTGTTGCGGCGACATTCCTACTTAGGTGTTGTGGCATTTTTAGTGTTGCTAGGGCTTGCAACATGGGTATATTTTAAAAATAGCCTGCTTGTAATTATGATGGCCACATTGTCTACGGCTATTTTAATTATTTATCCAGGTGTTGTGAATCGCAGGGTCTTGAGTCAGCCCACATTGGTGTTTCTGGGAATGATAAGTTACCCCTTATATTTATGGCATTGGAGTTTATTGTCTTTTGCACATATTATTGCTGCAGGTGCTATAAGCACCTATTTAACCATTCTCATTTTGATAGTCAGTGTCATATTAAGTGGTCTGACCTATGTTTTTATTGAAAAACCCATCCGCATGCACCCAAGCAATCAATGGTCCTGGGTATTATTAATCATACTTTTCATCATAGGGGCAATCGGTGGCAATGTCTATTATCATCATGGGTTGCCGGGCCGTCCGATTGATAGAGAGGCGGAAACATTGATTGCTGACATGACGCAGTTTGACTCATATCAGAAACGGGCGGTCCATTGTCTGGAGGGAGGTTTAGATGTTTGTATGCAAAATAAACCCGGATCTCCTGAATTTTTATTGTGGGGTGATAGCCATGCGGAGCATTTATTTCCAGGGCTGATGGATATGGATAATGGGCATGATTGGATGTTATTAACCAGTCATACCTGTCCCCCATTGTTGGGAGTTAAGGCGTATTGGAGTGGGCAGCAAGACACATGCGTGATGGCCAATCAAAGGACCTTGACGGTATTGACGAAGACCCCTTCAATTAAAACTGTGGTTGTGGCTTTTGTTGGACTTTTTTATTTAAGCAATGAAATAGCACCTGTAGAGCTGGGGGGGCCTTATTCCCCTGGGTTTTTTCATTTAGAGTTGCTTGGTGACTCGACTTTAGATAAGTCGAAGGTTGTTATACAAGGATTAGAAAACACCATTGAGGCCTTACTTTCAATGGGTAAAAAAGTGGTCATTGTTGAAGATAATCCATTATTGCCTTTTATGCCGTCGGCTTGTATACAAAGACCCTTGCAGCCCACTTCTCTTTATTGTCAGTTACCCCTTGATACAGTCATGAAAATTCAAAATGATTATCATCAATTATTAGAGCGAGTCATTCGGCAATATCCACAAGTTAGCTTGTATCGAAGTATGGATGCTTTATGCAATGATCGCTTTTGCCCCGTATTATTAAAGCATCATCTTTTGTATCGAGATAGTCAGCATTTAAGTTTGGCCGGAAGTGCGATCGTAGCAAAAGGCCTGTTAACTAAACTTCAGCCACAGTCGCATACAACGCTTTAAGTTGGTAAAGCATGCTTAAGGCTTCTTTGGGGCTTATTTCGTCGGGTTCTAAATGTTGCAATGCGGCCATCAATTGCACTAGCCCGGGGTCGGCCTTGGGAGCGGATGGTTTTTGATGTAGCCCTGGCGTTTGTTGTAAAACATGCAGTCTATGCAATGCCTCGGTCAGAATTTCTTTAGGAAATCCTGCTCTTGCTGCCACTTCCAGCCCATAGCTTTCAGTGATGGGGCCCGCTTGTAATTGATATAAAAATACCACTTCTTTGAGGTTAGTGACAACATGCATATGCATATTTTTTATCATCGCATACTGCTCTTCAAGCTCAGTAAGTTCAAAGTAATGAGTGGAAAACAAGGTGTACGCTTTGATTTGGGTAGCAAGATGCACAGCGCATGCATGCGCCAGAGCAATCCCATCGTGGGTACTGGTTCCTCTGCCGATCTCATCAATTAATACCAAACTTTCATGTGTGGCATGTTTTAAAATAGACGCCATTTCTGTCATTTCTACCATAAAAGTAGACTGGCCCTTGGCTAGATGATCACTTGCTCCAATTCGGGTAAAAATTTGGTCGACAGGCCCTATTGTTGCTGATTTGGCCGGCACATAACTACCAACATGCGCAAGCAATACAATGAGCGCATTTTGCCGCATAAAAGTAGATTTGCCACCCATATTGGGGCCGGTGATAAGCCAAAGATATTGGTTGCTAGCATCTAAGTTTAAATCATTTGGGATAAATTGATGCGGACTATGTGCAGCCACGATGGGGTGTTTACCTTGCTCGATTTTAAGGCAGGGTGTTTTGCACAGTGTAGGCTTAACCCAATGCAATTGATGGGCGCGCTCGGCAAGACATGCTAAAACATCAAGTGTTGCTAATGATGATGACAATAAGCGCAATTGGGGAATATATATCGCAATTTCTTGTAACACTTCATCAAATAAAAACTTTTCTCTTTGTAAGGCTTTTGACTCTGCTGATAACAGTTTTGCTTCAAAATTACTGAGCTCGTCGGTGACGAAGCGTTCAATGTTTTTTAAGGTCTGTTTGCGATGAAATATGGGTGGAAGTTTATCAGAATGGATTCTTGAGACTTCAAAAAAATAGCCTTGAATTTTATTGAATCCCAAACGTAGGCTAGAAATATTCGTGTCGATTTGTGCTTGAAGCTCTATATTGCGTAAATGTTCATTGGCATGATGATGGATGGAGCGCAATTCATCGAGCTCGGCATCAAATCCTGGGGCAATGACACCGCCATCTCGGATCCACACCGGGGGTTGGGGTACAATGGCGCGTTCTAAATAAGCCAAAAGTTCGGGTTCGGGATGAAGTTGTGCTACGCATTGCTGCAATAGTTGTGGAAGTGATGACTGCTCTAATATCTGCAATAGATTTGGAATAATTTTTAGAGAATTGGTTAACTGCACAAGTTCTCGTGGCTTACTATTTTTTAAATAGATTCGAGTGGCAATACGGTCAATATCATAAAATGCTTTAAGTTGTTCTCGCAATGCAGAAAAGCCATGGTTTAAAAAAAAGGCGATAGCATTTAGTCTTTCTTCAATAGCGTCATGATGACGCAGTGGTTTAGTTAACCAACGTTTTAAAAGACGACTACCCAGTACGGTTTGAGTAGAGTCTAGAAGTTCGACCAAGGTAAAATCTTGATTGTTTTGTTGATTTTTTAAAACTTCTAAATGAATTTGCGTGTGGGCATCCAACCGGAGGAATTGTTCTGGACTTTGTAAAAAAAACTGAGAAATCTGTGGAATATTCTGTCGATAGGTCTCTTCTAAATACTGAAAAAGCCCCCCCATAACCATTAGTATCGGAAAAGGGAAGTGGGGATGAGGGTGGGCGCTTAGATATTTTTGAGCAACCTCAGGTTTAAAATAGTCCATAGGCTTTTGAATACAATTTAATGGACTGAAGATGTTTGAGTTTAATTGAAATGATTGGGGGGTGAGAATTTCTTGTGCTTGAAGCTTTAAGAGTTCTGCTTCAAGGCCATCGAGATCGGGTATGATCATGCCATGACAATGACCACTGGTGACATCGACCCACGACAGTTGAAATTGATTTTCGTACTCAAGAATGGCTAAGAGAATTTGATCTTTTTTCGCATCGAGTAGATTTTCATCGGTAATGGTCCCAGGTGTTACAATGCGTGTGACCTCTCTGTGCATCGGGCCTTTCCCCGTTTTTGCTTCACCGATTTGTTCACAAATGACAACTGATTCCCCAACCCTTAATAACTTTTCCAAGTAATTATCGAGCGTATGATAAGGAATTCCAGCCATAGGAATTGGACTACCAGCGGATTGGCCTCTTTGGGTAAGGGTTAGGTGTAAAATTTTTGCAGCTTTTTTAGCATCATCGAAAAATAACTCATAAAAATCACCCATACGATACAGCAACAACATATCCGGATAATCGTTTTTGATTTGCAAGTATTGCTGCATCATAGGGGTATGGATGGACGTCATCATAAAACCTTACAAAGTTCAGTCCAGATCATGACTTAACATACGTCGGTAGGCTCTAAAATAAGATACTGGCGGCAAACTGAGTAAGTCAATGAGTTTAGCCATGTAGATACAGGCGTAACGTTCTGCTTGAAAAGCAAAAAACGTTTCCTCGGCACCTGCTCTAAATACTTTCCCCCATTTTTTATTGAAAAAACTGTCCTGCTCTTTAAGCAGATCAGTGAGTTTTTTGTCAATATCTGATAAGGAGCCTTGAATTATTTCTAAATTTAAATGTTGATGTTTGATGAGATTCCAAGCATATTGCATTTCGAGTTCTTGCTTGTCTTTCATATAGCTAACGATTTTATTTTCAATGGGCATCGCCTGGTGTTGGCATTTTATTTCATCGGTGAGCTCTTCAACCACCAAGGCTGTTCGCCAAGCGCAGTTTTTTTTCAAGCGAACGATATCTCCGTAAATATGGTCACCAATATAGAGGATTTCGTCACCGTTTACACCAAGCTCTTTTGTTAATTGCTTGGCATTTCCGCCTTGGTAAATTCCAGGCTCAAGCTTGCCATGAACATTGCTCATATTTTCTGAGTCTTGATGGACCTTTAGAAATCTTAAATCATCATAAAAAAAACGTGGTTTATTGGCTAAGGTGATGATGTAGGGGAAAATATCACTAATCATTTTGCCTGGCGGTAAGAAAGGTTCGATGGTGATACTCAGTAATTTTTTGGTGTAGTTATAATCTGAGTTAGTAAGAATAAAAAAGCTTTTTCCATAGTCGATAAATTGTAGCAAGCCGGAAACAATTTCAGGGGAGATTTGAATATATTCTTGATGATGAGCAATAATATGCGCTTTCATCTCCCCTCGGGAATGAACTTTATCGACAGCATCGATGGTATCAAGAGCAATTTGTTGATAACTGGGGAAGAGGTTTGGGTGTTTATCTTTTAAGTCCACCAATTGACTATAAAGAACGCAGAATGCAATGGAAAATGCAGTATCAATCGCCATATAGTTATGATCATTTAAATCAATATAAGTACTACCATAGAACTCCGTTTGTTCTTTATAGGTTTTTAAATAGGTGCCATGTCGGCATTGTTTAATCAGTCCAAAACTGCTCAGTTTCAGAATATTGCCATTTTGAGTGTCAATTACCAAACCACGTATGGCATCTTCAAAATGAAATTGACAGCTTTTGATCAATTCAGGGTAATTTTTTTCTATGGTGAGATCTTTGATAGAAAAATCATAAACGAGGCTTTCAAATTTCTCAGAATGATAACGTACCAAGGTGTGATCCATATCAACACCAACCCATTTAATTTTTTTTAAATTGAGTGTGCGATTACAGTATATTGGATACTTCATATTTGGCCTAGGTCCATTCAAAATTATTACTATATTGCCTAAAGATAAAAAAAATGACAATTATAATTGCGTATTTTTAGGATAAATATCAAATTGTAATTGCCCAGACATTTTTATAATGACTTAATCATATCCAAGTGTTGCTGTCTTTTTTTCAGCAATTGTTTGGCTTGGTCTCTTTTTTCTTGTTCTTTGACAACCACGTCAGGGGGGGCTTTGTCACGAAATGCAGGTAGATTGAGTTTTTTTTCACAAACAATGATCTCTTGCTCAATTTTATTCATTTCTTTAAGCAACCTTGAAATCTCCGCCTTGCTATCAATTAAGCCACTCATGGGAATAAAGAACTCCCAGTCATCGACAATCGCAGAGGCGCTGACTGGTACGGATTGTTGTAATCCTAGCGTTTGAATAGACTGAATTTTAGCTAAGCTTGCCAATAATGGTTGATGTGGCTCTAGTCGGCTAAAGGAGTCCTTGCTGGGTATTTTTATCAACAAAGGTATTTTTTTGCCAGGATTGACGCCCATTTCACTACGAATGGTGCGAATTTGTTGAATAATATTTTGTAACCAATTCATTTCTAAGTCAGCTTGTTCGTCTAACTCGGAATCATCAATTTTAGGATATTGACTCCACATGAGACATTCTTCAGATTCACCAGTTAATTTGCCAATTTTAGCCCAAATTTCCTCTGTGACAAAAGGAATAATCGGATGACATAATTTAAGAATCTGAGCTAAAACATGTAACAATGTTCTGCGCGTTCCTCTTTGACTTGCGGTCATGGCCTTTTCATCATAAAGGGTGGTTTTTGCCAACTCTAGATACCAGTCACAATAATTATGCCATACAAAATCATGTAAAATTTGTGCTAACAAATCAAAGCGATAGTTTTCTAAATGTTGTCTTGCCAGGCGCACGGTTTTTTGTAATTGTGAAAGGATCCATCTTTCAGAAAGTCCATATTGAAACGGACCATCATCAAAATCTTGGACATATGCTTCGGTATTTTGTAATACAAAACGTGTTGCATTCCATAGTTTATTGCAAAAATGATGATAACCCTCAACTCTTGCCATATCAAATTTAATGGTCCGTGATTGAGACGCCAGTGCGCAGAATGTAAAACGCAATGCATCGGCACCATAAGCAGGGATTCCATTGGGGAATTGTTTTTCGGTAGCTTTGATAATGTTTTGTTTAACGGAATTTATCATCAGATGTTGTGTGCGTTTTTCCAGCAATTCAGGTAATGCAATGCCATCGATGATGTCCAGTGGATCAAGCACATTACCTTTGGATTTGGACATCTTCTTGCCTTCATGATCACATACCAAACCAGTAATGATAATTTTTTTGAAGGGGATATCGCCTGCAAATTTGAGGCCAAACATGATCATTCGTGCGACCCAAAAGAATATGATATCAAATCCAGTAAATAATACCGTGCTTGGATAAAATGTCTTTAATTCGGGTGTTTGTTCCGGCCAGCCTAGGGTTGAAAATGGCCATAATGCCGAGGAAAACCAGGTGTCTAGAACATCTTCGTCTTGTCTGAGGGCGACATTTTTATCTAAAGCATATTTTAAGCGAATATCTTGTTCGCTTAATCCCACATAAATGTTGCCGATATTATCATACCAAGCCGGAATCCGATGCCCCCACCACAATTGGCGGCTGATACACCAATCTTCAATGTTTTCCATCCAGTGAAAGTAGGTTTTAGACCAGTTTTCTGGATAAAATTCGATAGAACCATCACGAACGGCATCAATAGCAGGTTCTGCCAGCGGTTTGGTTTTGACATACCACTGATCAGTGAGTAAGGGTTCAATGATAGCATTCGAGCGCTCACCGCGGGGCACTGCAAGTTTATGCGGGTCAATTTTAACCAACAGTTTGGCATTTTCTAAATCTTCGACAATTTTTTTTCTGGCAGTAAATCTATCCATCCCTTGATAAGCAATGGGAGCATGTTTATTGATACAGGCTTTTTTAGTAAGGATATTTAACATGGGAAGTTGGTGGCGTTTACCCATTTCATAATCATTGAAGTCATGCGCTGGAGTGATTTTGACACAGCCGCTGCCAAAGGAAGGATCAACACTATCATCTGCAATGATAGGAATGGTGCGATCACACAGAGGCAAATGAACGTGTTTTCCGATTAAATGTTGATAGCGCGTGTCCTCTGGATGCACGGCAACGGCGGTATCACCCAGTAAAGTTTCTGGACGGGTGGTGGCGACTACCACACTTTCTTTGCTATCGACAAAAGGATAGCGAATATGCCACAGAAAACCATCTTCTTCTTGAGCAATAACTTCTAAATCAGACACGGCAGTGCCTAACTTAGGGTCCCAGTTGACCAATCGATTGCCACGATAAATCAATCTATCTTCATAAAGTTGGATAAAAACACGTTGAACGGCTGCAGATAAGCCATCATCTAAGGTAAAGCGTTCTCGACTCCAATCCACGGATGTTCCAATACGTCGCATTTGTTGCGTAATTTGGTTGCCAGAATTTTCTTTCCAGTTCCAAACATGGCTTAAAAATTCTTCGCGGGATAAATCTTTTTTGGAGATTCCCTGACGTTCCAATTGCGCCTCTACCATCAATTGCGTAGCAATACCTGCATGATCGGTGCCCGGTTGCCAGAGTGTTTTAGAACCATTCATGCGTTGATAGCGAATGGTAATGTCGATTAAAGTATGCTGAAAGCCATGCCCCATATGGAGGGTGCCTGTCACATTCGGAGGAGGTAACATCACACAAAAGGGTTGACCATTGCCTTTTGCTGAAAATTTATATTGATGTTCCCATAAGGCAGACCATTTTTGCTCAATGGCCTGAGGGCAATAATTTTTTTCCATTGGTTTTATCGTCTATTTGGAATGCGGCAAATATATCATTGCCTGTAAATGAATTCATCTGTTTTTTATCTTAATCGATAGAGAGTATTTTTTTCTTTTGTGCCGTTTTATGCCTTTCTGTTAATTCTACATCGATATATCGGTCGGTGGTGGCACTTGATGCATGACCGGCATCGTCACGCACGTGCTCTCTGGGTCTGGTTTTAACATCTTCCGAGATACTGGTATGGCGAAGCCAATGAACAGTAGCTGCTTCTAAATGTGAGGCTTCTTCAAAAAGTTTTTGATGTTTAAGTTTTTGTGCGGATATATCAAAACATTTTTGAATCAGTCGACGGATGGTTACGGTTTCTGCAATCGGTCCATGGCCTTTGAGCTTGGGAATTAAAAATTGATTTTCACCAGGACTGGGAAGTGGGGGTAATCCTAAAAAAACCCTCCAGCGCTTTAAGCTTTCTAATACCATTTCACTAACTGCAATTTGGCGGCGTTTATTCCCTTTTCCAACAGTGGTAAACCACCAGTTTTGATGATGATCTTTGGAAAAATCATTCATAGTCGGTATCCATCGCTCGCTGGCGGTTAATTCCGATATTCGTAAATACATTCCATACATTGCATGTAATATAAATCGGGTTCTTTCATGCTTATGGGGTTCGTGGGCAGCCATTTCTTCTACCGTCTCTATAACAGTCTGCCATTGTAAATTACTCAGTCGTCGAACAGGTGCAGATTGCTGGTTTTTTTGAATAAATTTGCTTTTTTGGCGCATGAGTGCAACAGGATTAATGTCGACATATTCATCAGCAATGAGAAAATTAAAGTAGGTGCTTAAAATCGCAAAAACCTCTTGAATGGCACCTTGAGAGAGTAAAAACCCCTTCTCCTGGGATGTCATGACAAAGGGATGCCAGTTTGGATTTGGCGTGCGTAGATGATTTTCTTCGATAAACCGTGGGGCTTTAAAAGGGCCTATCCATTCTTTAGGTGGGTTTTGGCAAAAACGAATATATTTTTCAAGATCATGGCGCTGTAGTGTTTTTAAAGTGATTTTTTGAATCAGCCAGCACCATTGCAAGAATCGTTCAACTTCTCGCCGATAACTATTAAAAGTACCAATACGACCAGCATAACTTTTTAGAAACTCTACACTATAGGCATAATCTTGTTGTTGTTCTAAGGATAAATGTGGGGGGGCACGATGCGCATGTATGTATTGGGCTTGATCAAAAATTGCAATCGGTAACGGCATTGTTTAAGACTTATCTGAGTGCTTTAAATGATTGTAGCAAGTTCAAAAAATACTACAAGATTTGTTAACCATGCTACACTTAATAATAAGGGCGCATTGTGATTATTCCTAATTTTTTTAAAAATTTTTAGCGGATAAGATTTATCATTAAGGGATGGAAGCAATTGTTGCCAAACAGCTGATAAAGATAAGCCTAATTTAAATCTTGCTAGTTTTCACCACTTGGGTGGAACCAGAGGTATGCAGTCCATTTTTTTTTTTGAGTTTTCAAAACCTTGCGTTGCTACAATTAGATTGTCCCGGCCTAAACAATGCCTAAAAATGTAGAGCATTTTGAAGTGATGGGAATTATGGTTTAGGAAAATATGAGCTCAAGTCTTGCTGAAGATTTTCTAGGTGCAGTTAATTAAGAAATTCAAGTAGTTTGAGAGAAGCCTAGTGTTTTAAGTCAAAAACAAGATTGTAGAAACTTAGCTTAGATTATCAGTATAATTGAAGCAAAATTTTTGCTATGCTTGGCGATATATAATACTATTGCTTTGACTATTTAGGTTGTTTTTATGCTTAACACTGCGGCTATTGATATCACTTCGCTTTCCAAAATATATAGTAATGGCTTCAAAGCACTGAATGACATTAATTTAGAGATTAAGCGCGGTGAAATTTTTGCGTTATTGGGGCCTAATGGCGCAGGTAAAACCACCTTAATCAATACCATTTGTGGTATCTCGCAACCCAGTAGCGGAAAAATTCAGGTCCTAGGCTATGATCATATCACGCAATATCGACAAGCGCGTGCTGCTGTAGGATTGGTGCCTCAAGAACTGGCCACTGAGTCATTTGAGACGGTTTGGAATACAGTGACTTTTAGCCGAGGGTTATTTAACAAACCCCGCAGTCCTGCTTATATTGAAGACGTGCTCAAACGTCTTTCGTTGTGGGACAAGAAGGACGAACAAATTAGGCGTTTATCGGGTGGGATGAAAAGAAGGGTGATGATTGCCAAAGCATTGGCGCATGAGCCTGAAATTTTGTTTCTTGATGAACCCACAGCTGGGGTGGATGTAGAACTGCGTAAATCAATGTGGACCCAAGTAAGAAGTTTACGTGAAACGGGGGCGACTATTATTCTGACCACACATTATATTGAAGAAGCTCAGGAAATGTCTGACCGTATTGGCATTATTAACAAAGGACATTTGATTTTAACAGAAGATAAAAAAGTTCTGATGGAAAAAATGGGTAAGCGACAGATGATTTTTGTGTTACGAGAGCCCCTTGAAAGCATTCCTGTCGGATTGATTAACTACCCTTTGATTTTGGAGAAAGATGACAATGGTGGCAAATTGATTTTAACTTACGATGCGCAAACTGAAAACGATATCTCGGATGTATTGGACAATCTCAAGTCCAATGGTATTCGTCCCAAAGATATTTATAGTCGTCAAAGCAGTTTGGAAGAGATATTTATTGAACTGGTGGATCTAAAATGAACATTCGTGGTATTTGTGCAATTTATAATTTCGAAATGGGGCGTACTTTACGCACCAAAGGACAAAGTATTGCATCACCAGTCATTTCAACGGTACTGTATTTTATTGTTTTTGGTTCTGCTATTGGCTCGCGAATGCAAGCGATTGATGGTGTTCCTTATGGCGCTTTCATTGTTCCAGGACTTGTTATGCTAACTGTTCTGGGGCAAAGCGTCTCAAATGCTTCTTTTGGCATCTATTTTCCTCGGTTTACAGGTACGATTTATGAAATTTTAACAGCTCCCATGTCATTTATTGAAATTGTATTGGGTTATGTAGGTGCCGCAGCTAGCAAATCAGTGATCATTGGGGTGATTGTGCTGTTAACAGCATGTTTTTTCGTACCAATACAAGTAAAACATCCGATGTGGATGATGTTTTTTCTGGTTATGACCAGTGTCACCTTTAGTTTAATGGGGTTTATTATCGGCATTTGGGCCGATGGATTTGAGAAATTACAACTCATTCCGCTACTGGTTATTACACCGCTGACTTTTCTTGGGGGTAGTTTTTACTCTATTAATATGTTGCCACCCTTTTGGCATCAATTTTCCTTACTTAATCCTGTGGTGTATCTCGTCAGTGGCTTTCGCTGGAGTTTTTATGAGCATGGCGATGTGAGTATAGCAATCAGCGTTACAATGATTTTGACATTTACAGCTATGTGCCTTGGAGTTATTGCTTGGATGTTTAAAACTGGATATGGTTTTAGAAAGTAGTTAGTGTGCCGCTCAATAAGAACCCCAGTTCGGAGTTATTTAGATATTGAAAAAAGGGGCTGACGCCCCTAACATGCTGATTTTTCTCGTCTAAAAGGAATTTCAGTATGCTGAAGGAGAGTCAGCTGGTCTCTATTTTTTGCGAAA
>Ga0247843_1005633_pt1 | contig 17220 bp, 16 predicted proteins | sample LaCruzMarch2017__FD_192420 | JGI IMG/M metagenome (GOLD analysis project Ga0247843, IMG submission 192420) | Freshwater microbial communities from meromictic Lake La Cruz, Castile-La Mancha, Spain - LaCruzMarch2017_8m | ecosystem: Environmental > Aquatic > Freshwater > Lake | place: Spain... | reverse complement strand
AGATCAAGCTTGCCGCCGGCTTGCCTGCTGATTGCCAAACTTTATTGTCTGACCCGCAGACCAGTGGTGGGTTGTTAGTTTGTTGTTCACCCGAGACCGTGCCTGAAGTGTTAGCGGTGTTTAGCCGACACGGGTTTAATGATGCAGCCGTGATTGGTAGTATTGGCGAGGCGCAAGCAACGCGCCTGTTGATCGAGTAATGCCCAAGCTTGGTATTTGGCGCGGGCCACAAAAATGACCCACGCCCGGTCACCTTTGGCGCGGCGAAGCATGCGCGCGCTTGACGCCTGGCTTGGGCGATTGGGTTGTTTAGGTTTGTTGCTGCTGGTGCAGGTGTTGACACAGGTCTCGCTTGCTCAGCCCTTAGTGGTTGGCTCAAAGCGCTTTACAGAGTCATATATTCTTGGCGAGATCGTCAGCCAAACGGTGACGGCAGCTGGCCACGACCGTGTGGTGCTGAAGTCGGGCTTAGGTAACACCGGTATCTTGTTGTCGGCTTTACGCAGCGGTGAAATCGACCTCTATCCTGAATACACCGGCACCATTACACGAGAAATTTTAAAAACCGAGCAGGCCTTATCGCTCTCAGAGATCAACGCACGCCTGCTGCCCATCGGGCTTCAAGCCGGTGTCTTGCTTGGCTTTGATAATTCGTACGTCTTGGCGGTTCGTCGTGACGTTGCCGAAAAATTACAACTGCGTAGCATCTCTGATTTAGCCAAACACCCCAATTTAAAGTTGGGTCTGTCGCATGAGTTTATCGGTCGTAGTGATGGCTGGAAAGGCTTAGCCAACAGATATCAACTAGGCAAACTCGCACCGAAGGGTTTGGATCACGGCCTGGCGTACGAGGCGATCAGGGCCCGACAAATCGATGTCATGGATGCCTACGGCACAGATTCGAAGTTACTGCGCGAGGGATTGGTTGTACTGCAAGATGAGTTGAATTTTTTTCCGGCGTATGACGCACTTGTGTTGTACCGTCTAGACGTTCCGACTAAGTTCTCAGCCTCGTGGAAAGTCATCTCGGCGTTACAGAACACAATCTCTCAACAGACGATGCGTGAGTTGAATTCACGCGCTGAAATAGACGGCCAGCCTTTCGCAGTCGTCGCGCATGATTTCTTGCAACGGCAAGCTCGAGGTGAAAAGAAAGACTCGGCGGTTCTGAACGGTGACGTCGAGTCGAGCGCGCGCGGTTCAACGCTGCAAAATTTTATCGATACGCTACTGGGCCCTGATTTTTTGCGGTTGAGTGCCCAGCATCTGTTTTTAGTGTTCGTGTCGCTGCTGTTGGCGATCGTGGTCGGAATCCCTTTGGGCGTGTTAAGTTTTTATCGGCCAAAGACAGGACAAATTATTTTGTCGGCGACGAATGTGATTCAAACGATTCCTTCACTGGCGTTGTTAGCTTTTTTGATTACTTTGTTTGGCTTGATCGGAACAATCCCAGCGATCGTGGCGCTCTTTTTATATGCGCTACTGCCCATTATCCAAAGCACGCATGCTGGGCTTAGCGAGATTTCGCACTCCATGCGTCAGGCGGCAAAAGCGTTAGGGTTAAGTGCTCGTGATCAACTCTGCCTCATTGAGTTGCCTTTGGCGCGCACAATGATTTTGAGTGGCATTAAGGTCTCTGCAGTGCTGAGTGTTGGTACAGCGACTATTGCTGCCTTTGTGGGTGCCGGCGGGTTTGGCGAACGTATTGCTCAAGGCTTGGCGTTAAACAACACGTCTATGCTCTTGGCAGGTGCGATCCCTTCTGCGGTGTTAGCGTTGTTGATGCAATATGGGTTCTTTCTGGTTGAGCGAAGGCTGAATCGCCACAAGCATTAACGCGTCCACGCTGCTTCGCTACTGCCCAACGGCCCAGAGGGCTGATCCCATTGCATGTTGATCCCCGAGACATCAACGGGCCAGTGCAGTCGCCGTGCAACGCCCCAGTAGCTGTCTTCGATTGCAGGGGCTTGATCTAACTCTGTTTCTGGCGTTAACGCCTGATTGTTTTTTTGTGGGTGATTCAGGGTCGTCATGAGCAGTGCGCCCGTTCGCGCAAGGGATGCACGTGCAATGCTGCCCGCACCTGTTCTGAGGCGTATCTCGAGGCCGCGCAAAGCGGCGGTTGCCAAGATATAGCCAGTCGCGTGGTCAAGTGCCTGCACTGGTAAAGGCTTTGGCTTAGAGCTGCCCGCGAGTTTTTGCCCCGCGTGCGCAATGCCCATACTCATTTGCACTAGGCTATCAAAGCCGCGACGATTTTTCCAGGGGCCAGTAAAGCCGTAAGCGTCTAGAGAGACATCCACTAAGCCTGGTCTGATTGTTTGTCGTTGCTCGGCATCGAGCCCTAAAGTTGCTAATGCATCGCTGCGATAGCCGTGCACAAGCACGTCGGCCTCGCTCAGTAAGCTGATCCAACGTTCGCGTTCAGAGGCGTTGCGTAAATCAAGACGCGTGCAACGTTTACCGAGTGTCATTTCTGGTGCGAGTGTGGGCTCATCCCACCAAGGCGGATCGACCCGCAAGACTTCAGCCCCTAACCCCGCCAGCATACGGGTGGCAGAAGGACCTGCCAACACGCGTGTCATATCAAGCACCTTGAGTCCTTGCAAAGGACGACTGCGGTTGAATGTCCACAGTGGCTTTGCGATCACCGCACCAGACTGCCAATGCAATAGGGGTTCGCTCAGCACGGCTCGACCGTGAGGATGTGCTTGCCAGTCTTGCCACGATCGCATTGTCGCGGCGCAGCCTCCCTCGGCTAACACCTTGGTCTCAAGGGCATCAGCTGGCCAGGCAGCCACGGCTTGAGCAATGTCAGCGCGCCCAGAGGGCGCATTGAGTTTTAACGCACGTAGGGCTGCCGCGCGATGATGTTGAGCGTTGGTATGTAGCCGGATCCAACCGTCACTAGTTTCATAATCACCCATCACAAAATCTTCGGCAGACTGGGGCTTCCAACCAATGGGGCGCAACGAGTACGCAAACCAAAAAGAGGCGAGGCGACGGTCGACGGTGACGGTTTTTGTCGAAGCTGTGGCGATACCCTCCGACACCAAATCCATTGTGTCAAGTAAAGAGCTGAGCGCGAGTCCGGCAGCCCCCATGGAAGCCGCTGCCAAATCTGTGACCGCAAAGACTGACGGCAGCTCGCCTTCAGCTTTGAATGCCACTCGATTCAACAGGTGTTCGTTGCCCTGTGCTGCATGCCAGATCGCCTTGAGCAACTGCGTGGCAATCTTGTTTGAGTTCGCGGTGCTCTGCATAGCGTGTGGTGCCTGATCTGTATCAAGGTTGAGAAAGGCGAGATGGATGAAAACGGTGTTGACAGCAGAGTCTTCAATATAGAACTACTGGTATCATTTGAAATAATAACAATTCTCATTTAACGGCCAGCGTTCGGGCGTATCTTGCCGCATTCATCACCTATCGAGTTGCGTTAGCCTTATTGTGAAAAACGTCATTGTTTTTATCCGCAGTATGCAGTTTTTAGGCACACAAATCGTGTCTTATCCTCTGCTCTATCAAATTAAACAGTTTTGGCCCGCGTGCCATCTGCGGGTTGTCGCACAAGACGCCGTGAGTCAGCACTATCTGACTTTGCCGTGGGTCGACGCGTTTACGCAGGCAGACAAGTTACCTGAAGTGTATCGGGCGATGGAAGGCAGCGCAGATCTGGTGATCGCCTTGCACTTTGCTAGCGAAAAATACGGGATCGCCGCCTTGCTTAAACGGCCTAAGTTTCGGCTTGGTTTTAAAAATAAACGCGTCACTGATTTTGTCTGGACGCACTCACACCGTAAAGACTTTTCTGAATACATGGGGCTCGCAAATTTGCGTGTGCTAGCCGCCTTTAAAGATTTTGATGCTGCGCAAGCAGCACGACAGTGTGTGCAAGCGTTGGCAGCTATTGAAGGCCAGACATCAATCGTTGGTTCGTCTGAACTCGTACACGCGAACGATGCGTCTGATAGTCGTTCACGACTCAGCGAATCAAGCGCTCACCCACCTAGCGCTGGTGACGCAAATGCCCCGCAGATAGTCTTAATGCCAGGGGGTGGTGCCGGTGATTACAAACGATGGCCGATCGAGCATTATGTTGCGCTGGCTGACTTACTGAAGCCGACGCTCATGCCTCAAGCCAGTTTTTGTTTTGTGATGGGGCCAGACGAAGCCGAGCAATATCGCTGGTTGCAAAGCCTCGGGCGCAGCGATTTTGTGTATCTCATGACTCGGCCTTTATCCGAAATTGCCAAAGCGGTGATGGGTACCAAACTTGTGGTGGCAAATGATTGCGGCCCGTCGCATTTAGCGCAATTTGCGGGTGTGCCTTACGTAGGCGTTTTTCATGAAAGTAATCGCGAATGGTTTTGGGCGCGTAAAACAAGTGCTGATGTGCTGCCGCAAGATGGCACCTGCGAGATTAAAAACGTGACACCCGAGCAAGTACTTGGCGCTTGTCAACGGGTGTTGAGTCTTGCGGTCTCGAACGACTCTTACAGCCCCTCTGAGGGCTGATTCACCCGCGTAGTCGCGCGTGCACAACGCGCCTAAGAAAAAGTCAGTAGGCTCTAGTGTTTGGTTGCGCAGAACAGATGCCAAACGCACCAAAGTGTCGTATAAAGAGTAGGTAGTCAATATAAGACGCAAAAACGAATCACGAGACAACGCACGCTCAAAGACTTGATCTTTGTCAGGAACCCGATGAATACGCCTAAACCCATTCCTACCCCCTTGACTGTTACAGGGCTCAATGTGCACGAGTCAGTGGGGCACGCGATCGTACGCGCCCTCAAGCGGCATGGTGTTGAATGCACCTTTGGCCAAAGTCTGCCCACCATGTTTCAGTTATCTGCTGAGGCTGGCGGCATCAAGCAGATTGTGTATCGCACCGAGAACGCCGGTGGTTATATGGCTGATGCGTATTCCAGGCTGACCGGTAAGCCTGGTATTGTCACCGCTCAAAATGGCCCAGCAGCAGCGTTGTTGGTCGCACCGCTTGCCGAGGCGTTAAAGGCATCCATCCCTGTGATTGCTTTGGTGCAGGATGTGAGTCGTTTGCAAACCGATAAAAATGCGTTTCAAGATTTAGATCACATTGGGATGTTTAGCGCAGTCTCAAAATGGGTGCGTCGCGTCAATGAACCTAGCCGCGTCGATGATTACATTGATCAGGCGTTTACGATGGCCTGTTCAGGGCGCCCAGGGCCTGTGGTGTTGTTGTTCCCGAGTGATCTGCTGACCGAACCCTTGGTGCCTTCAACGCGCACGGCGTGCCTTGGGCAGTATCCCCTAGACCCAACGGTTGCTTCGCCTGATGCAGTGCGTCATGCCGCGGAATTGCTAGCAAAAGCTGAGCGTCCGCTTGTGATTGCCGGGGGCGGTGTGCATCTGTCGCATGGCCATGCCGCACTGACGCGCCTCATGGACGAAGGACACTTGCCGGTGGCCACTACCGTGATGGGTAAGGGTACGGTTGATGAGCGTCATGCACTTGCCGTAGGTGTGGTTGGCTATTTTATGGGGCCAAACGGTGCTACGCGCTATCAACGCAAGCTAGTCACCGAAGCCGATGTGATTCTGTTGGTGGGCAACCGTACTAATCAAAACGGCACTGATTCGTGGCAGTTGTATCCAAAAAATGCACATTACATTCATCTGGATATCGACGGCACTGAAGTGGGTCGCAATTACGAGGCAACGCGTTTGGTGGGCGATGCAGGGTTGACGCTCGATGCGTTGGCCGAAGCTCTTGGCAAACTTGATCTATCAAAACGTCGCGCTCAGCGACCCGCACTAGAGGCCAGTATTCAAGCCGCGCGTGACGCCTATTTAAAAGAATCAGCGCCTATGCGTTTGTCAGCACAGGCACCCATTCGTCCAGAGCGCGTCATGCACGAGTTGCAAAAACGCCTAACCGGCGACACTGTGATGGTGGCGGATGCCAGCTACTCATCCATCTGGATCTCAAACTGTTTAACCGCAGTCAAAAGCGGCATGCGCTTTATTACGCCCCGTGGGTTGGCTGGCTTGGGCTGGGGCTTTCCGATGGCTTTGGGTGCCAAGGTTGCACGCCCGCAATCAGAGGTGTATTGCCTGGCAGGTGATGGTGGTTTTGGTCACGTCTGGTCAGAGCTAGAGACTGCACGCCGCATGGGCTTGAAGGTGACGCTCATTGTTTTAAATAATGGGATTTTGGGATACCAAAAACACGCCGAAAACGTGAAGTTCGGTGCTCACACCAGTGCGGTCGATTTTTATCCTGTGGATCATGCTGCGATCGCGCGCAACTGCGGCTGTAACGGCATCCGTGTCACAGACCCCGAGCAATTGAATCAAGCGCTTGACGCTGCTCGTGCAAGCGATGTCACCACACTCATTGAAGTGATGACCGATGAAAACGCCTTCCCCCCCATCACAGCTTATACGGCGGCCATAGAAGCATGAACAAGAAAATAGCTTTAGTCACGGGTGCCGCAAAAGGCATTGGGTTGGGCACTAGCCAAGCATTGATTGCTGAAGGTCGGTTTGTCGTGATGGTTGATCGCTTGCCGATCGATCTTGAACAACTGGGTATTACCGATGAGCAGGCGATTGCCTTTCAGGCAGACGTGACTGACATGGCCTTTATGACGCGTTTGCACGGGCAGATCAAGCAGCGCTTTGGTACCGTATCTATTTTGGTCAACAACGCGGGGATTTCGCCTAAGCGAGCCGATGGTCTATCCAACGGTATCCTTGACGTCACCATACAAGAGTGGTCGAAGGTTCTGCTCGTGAATTTGACGACGGTCATGCAGATCACGCAGTTATTTTTACCCGATATGAAAGCCCAAGGCTTTGGCCGTATTGTCAGTGTGTCGTCTTTAGCGGGGCGCAGTAAGTCTGTGGTGGCTGGCCCAAGCTACATGGCCTCAAAGGCTGGCATTCTTGGGTTGATGCGTGCAATCGCTTCAGAGATGGGGCCTTTCGGTATCACCGCTAACTGTGTGGCACCCGGTCGTATCTTGACTGAGATGGCGATGCAGGCGGGCGAAGCGGTGAACCAACGCTACGCAGAGCAAATCCCAGTCAGGCGCTTAGGCACTGCAGACGAAGTCGGCGCCTCAATTGCCTTTTTGTGTGCAGACAGTAGCGGCTTTATCAACGGGGCGACCATAGATATTAATGGTGGCTTCTTTATGTCGTGATCTTCAATCGGCCTCTCTATTACTTAAAACTACAGGAGACAAAAATGAAAAATATCATCAGTCGTAAATGGTTTGGTTTTGCAGCCTTGTTAGGCTGCTCAGTTTTAACGTCGTCGGTAGTTGCGCAAAGTTTTCCGGCACACGAAGTGAACATGATCGTGAACTATGGTGCCGGTGGCACGACCGACGTGGCCACTCGCGCGTTGGCGCAAACGATGGAAAAGATTTTAGGTAAGTCGATCGTGGTGCAAAACAAGCCTGGTGCCTTGGGTACCTTGACCCCCGCCTATATCGCACGTCAAAAACCTGATGGCTATCAGGTTGGTGTCGTCACCTATTCAACTGTTGCGATCATGCCGCACTTGATGGACTTGACCTACACCATGAAAGATTTTGAATTTGTGGCCGGGTTTGGTCGCTTTCGTTATGGGATTGCGGTGAATGCCGACTCGCCCTACCAAACGCTTGATGATCTGATCGCTGCGGCAAAAGAAGGTAAGGGTTTGTTTTTTGGCACAACCTCAGCGCCTAACAACCTTGCGATCTTTGAGTTAACGCGTTTAGCAGGTGCAAAGTTTGAACATATTTCGTACAAATCTGGTGGCGAAGCGGTGACCGCACTGTTAAGCAAAAACGTGCAGGTGATTGTGCAAAATCCGCCTGATCTCATTCCTCATATCAAGGCAGGTAAGTTGCGCATGTTGGCATCGGCCAGCCCGATGCGGTGGCCTGAGTTTCCTGAGATCAAGACGATTAAAGAGCAAGGCTTTGACATCGAAATCGATTCGTGGCTGGGCTTAGCTGTGCCTAAAGGCACACCGGCTGCGATTGTGAAGGTGCTTGAAGATGCCACGCTCAAGTCGATGAGCGACCCCGCATTAAGCGCCCGGATGACGCAAATGGGGGTTGACCCAGCCTCCCTGTCGGCCAAGCAATATTTGGATATTTTAGAAAAGGGCTATATCGAGATGGGTCGCGCTATCAAGGCAGCCAAGATCCCCCGCATCTCGGGCTAAAAAACTGCTATACTCTTGGTCTTGTCTTAAAGGCGCCCGTAGCTCAGATGGATAGAGTACCTGGCTACGAACCAGGGGGTCGTAGGTTCGAATCCTGCCGGGCGCACCAGCATTATCAAAGGGTTACAGATTTCGGTCTGTAGCCCTTTTTCGTTGTTTAAGTCGGATTGGGCTTTCGGGTAGTCGCTCTGTTGCTGGTGCTAGGTCTCAGCCCCGGGTTTGAATGCAACGACTCACCACAATCACCAAACCGATTAGCCCGCCTGTTGTGTTGGCGCGTGTAAAAAATCATTTGATCCTGAAAGCCGCAAAGCGTGGTAAAGAGTTAAGGATGCGGGCGGGGTTGAACTCGGGCCCCGTGGTGGCTGGCGTGATTGGCTTTACAAAGTTCTCGTACGACTTGTGGGGCAGCACGGTCAATACCGCAAGTCGCATGGAGTCAACTGCAGCTCCAGGCACCATCCAGATCTCGGCGATGACGCATGAGCTGCTGCAAGACAATTATATTTTTTCAAAAAATGGATTAATTCAGTGTAAGGGCTTGGGCGAAATCGAAGCCTATGCCTTAGTGGGAATGCGCTGAGTCGACATACATACCTCTGCCGCGGCTGAATAAGCTCTGGCAGAGAAGGGCGCAACTTTACTTTCTGATCAATCCTGTTTTTCAATCTTTGCGTCTTGCAAGATCTTGCCCCAGCGGGTGTACTCTGCATTCACATAGGCTTGAAACGCAGCGGGGTTCTCCATGCTTGAGGGCATAATGCCTGCCGCTTCGAGCTTAGCCCTAACATCGGCGCGCGCAATTGTTTTCATAATCGCCACGTTGATTTTTGCCACGACCGGCTCTGGGGTTTTGACCGGCACAAAAAGCCCCAACCAGTTCACTGCACTAAATCCAGGTAAAAAATCACCGACCGGTGCGAGGTTTGGCAAAAAGTTCATGCGTTCGGGGCTGGTCACGGCGATCCCTTTCAGTCGTCCATCAGCCATCATGGGCATCAAGGGCGAAATATCCATCACGATGCCATCAACGTGGCCCGCAACGGTATCTGTCACTGCTGGCCCTGCGCCCTCGTACGGCACGTGAACCAGGCGCCCTTTAGAAGCCGCTTGCAACAACTCAATCGTGAGGTGCGAAACGCCACCCGTGCCGGCTGACGACAAGGTGACGTCGCGTGTTTTAGAAACGGCAATGAGATCAGCGATCGTTTTGACGTTTGGCAGAGTCGGACCCATCGCAATGCCTAGCGGTGTAGACCCCACACGATTGATCGCACGAAAATCAACCGGCGTATTAAACGGTGGAGTTTTTGCGGCCAGTGGCGAAACAATAATTGGGCTTAGGCTACCCAGCAAAAGTTAGTTTTTTTGGTTAAATGTAGCGATATAGATCTTGCATAACAGTATATGCACAAACGGGTAGAGCTATGCACAAAGTGCAGCCATGAGTGCGATCCAATATGGTGCAAAATCTCAAAATTGAGACTGATAGCATCACAGCCTGCTGTTCGGTTACCCAAGTATTGTTGAGTTTGGCGACAAGGTTGAGATATCTCCCCTTTCTAAGCGCACTCGTGTGTGACCGTTTGCAGCGATAGGTGTCATATGTCAGTCATATTCAATGGTTACTGTCGGCTCAGTTTAGTTTTGATCTCAATTAAAGGGCTTCATACCATGACTGCACAGTGTTTATTAAAGATGGGTCAATCTTTCAAATTAAGAGCCGCTCTGGCAATCGCCTGTGTGGTCACCAGCGCAGTAGCAGGTGCTGGTGAGTTAACGATTTATAGTTCGGTCGAGGGCGACAATTTAAAAAACTTTGCCGCGCGGTTTAGTAAAGCTCATCCCGACATTAAGATCAATTGGGTACGCGATTCGACGGGCGTGATTCAGGCGCGCGCGATTGCTGAAAAAGACAATCCTCGCCATGATCTTTTTTTTGGTCACGCAGCCTCAAATTTGATGACGCTCGATGCGATGAATTTGTTCTTGCCCTATCGCCCCGTTGGTGTTGAAAAGCTTGACGAAAAGTTTCGTGACAAGCGCGACCCACCAAACTGGACTGGCTTGTGGGGCTTTGGTGCCGCGATTTGCTTCAACACCATCGAGGCCAAGAAAAAAAATCTACCGGTGCCCGAAAAATGGGATGACCTCACCAAGCCGATTTATAAAGGTCAGATTGTGATGCCTAATCCTGCTTCGTCAGGCACTGGTTTTTTGAATGTCTCTGGTTGGCTGCAAATCATGGGCAAAGACAAGGCCTGGGCGTTCATGGATGGCCTGCATCAAAATATCGCGTCTTACTCGCATTCGGGCTCTAAGCCTTGCGAGCAAGCTGCCGCTGGTGAGTATGTGATCGGGATTTCGTTGCCCTTGCGTGGTGCGAACCTAAAGACCATGGGTGCTCCGATTGACGTCATTATCCCCACCGATGGCATCGGCTGGGAAATGCAAGGCGTGGCCATCATGAAGACCACCAAAAATCTAAAAGATGCGCAAACCTTTGTTGACTGGTCAGTCTCAGAATCGGCGATGGATGCCTATGCTGCGCGCGCAGAAGTTGTTGCGTACCCGGTCAAAACGCCTAAGGCCCAAAACTTGCCGCCTGAATTGGCGAGTCGCATGATCAAAAATGACTTTGCTTGGGCCTCAGAAAACCAGCCAGCGATTTTGGCTGAATGGCGAAAGCGCTATGACGGCAAAACTGAGGCAAAAAAATAACGTGAGTGATGCTCGCAAACTCGTCGTCGCGAACTTAAGTAAGAGTTTTGGTTCAACCCCAATTTTGAAAGACGTCTCGTTTGAGATTGAAGAGGGCGAATTTGTTTGTTTTTTAGGCCCTTCGGGTTGCGGTAAGACGACGTTGTTGTTGTGCCTCGCCGGGCTAGAGTCACCTAGCTCGGGCGAGATTTATAAAAATGGTCAAACGATCACTGCGGCGCCACCCTCGCAACGCGACGTGGGTATCGTGTTTCAGTCTTATGCGTTGTTTCCCAACCTGAGCGTCTATGACAATATTGCTTTTGGCTTGGTGAATTTGAAATGGGCAAAAGACAGGATACGTGAAGCGGTTGGTGGCTTAGTGAGCTTGTTGTCACTCGAGGGCCACGAGAGTAAGTATCCAAGTCAACTATCAGGCGGACAGCAGCAACGCGTCGCCTTAGCCCGTGCCTTGGCTGTATCGCCGTCTTTGCTGTTGCTAGACGAGCCCCTGTCCGCGCTCGATGCGCAAGTGCGTGCTCGCCTGCGTGGCGAAATCCGAGATCTGCAGCAACGACTCAAAATCACGACGGTGATGGTGACGCATGACCAAGAAGAGGCTCAGACTCTAGCCGATCGGATCGTCTTGATGAACGCAGGGCGTATTGAGCAGATCGGCACGCCTTGGCAAATTTATAACGAACCCGCTACGCCATTTGTTGCAGATTTTATGGGTGTGAGCAACTTGCTTTTAGGTGTTGTGAGTGCGCAAGATGAAGTGGCTTGCGATCAGTTCGCCCTGCGTTGCAACACTCAACATCATCCTGTCGGCACGAAGGTGCAGCTCTTGCTGCGCCCTGAAGATATTGCAGTGGTCGCGCGAACAAATATGCCAGAACATTCCTCTGTCAATCTGCTGCAAACAACAATTGTCAAGGTTGAGCATCTGGGCGCCGTGGTGCGTGCGCATGTCGTCAGCGCGAATGGGCTCACGTTAAAAGTTGACATTTCTAAACGTGACTTTGATCCCGCTTTGCATGGCGTGTCGCAAGCGCTCGGTTTGACGATTACGACTAACGATATCCGTCTGTTCGTGCAATGAGTACTCAATCTTTGAATGGTGCGGGCTTGGGTCTGTTTACACGCAGTAAGCCTCAGATTATGGAGCGCAGCGACTGGTTGGTACGGTGGGTGTGCGTGGCGTATTGCGTCGCAGCCCTCTGTACGATCGTTTTGCCAGTCGGCGCTTTGTTTTTGCGTAGCCTAAATAATGCAGATGGTGTGTATGTTGGTCTGCAAAACTATCTGACCTACTTCGGTACCTCTGCACTGTTTGATTCATTTTTGAACAGCCTGTTGGTATCGCTGGTGACGGCAACGATTGTGGTGCCCATGGCTTTTGCTTATGCCTATGGTTTGTTGCGCACGTGCATGCCGTTCAAGTCCTTCTTTCGTGGTGTTGCACTCATCCCCTTGTTAATTCCAGGCGTGCTTAAGGCGATTGCTCTGGTGTATCTCTTCGGTAATCAAGGGTTGCTGCGTGAGTGGCTGTTTGGTCATCCTTTGTACGGTCCGATTGGCATTGTTGGCGCCTCAGTGATCTGGACGTTTCCGTTCGCGGTACTCATTATGCTGACGGCACTGCAGCATGTTGATCAACGTCTGTATCACGCAGCAGCCGTCTTAAATACCAGTGCCTGGCGCACCTTTTTACATGTGACCTGGCCCTCGTGTCGGTATGGGGTAACGACGGCTTTTTTAGTGGTCACGGTCAGTGTCTTTACCGATTTCGGTATCGCCAAGGTGATTGGAGGCGATTTTCGTGTGTTGGCGACCGATATTTACAAAGAGGTCGTGGGGCAGCAAAACTTTGAGATGGGTGCAGTCATTTCGGTGATGTTGCTCATCCCGGCGGTTCTGGTGTTTGTCTTAGAGCGACGAGTGGCTAGCAAACAGGTGGCGCAGTTCACAGGGCGCTCATTGCCCTATACGGCCAAGCCCTCAGCTTGGCGAGATGGTGTGTTTCTGGGTTGGTGTATCGCCGTTACGGTTTTCATTGCAAGCGTGTTGGGGATGGCGCAGTTTGCCTCGCTGGTTAAATTCTGGCCTTACAACCTTAGCCTGACCTTTGCCCACTACGAGTTTGAAATCGAAGGCGTGGGTTGGATGAATTTTTCGAATTCGATTTGGATGGCGACGCTTGCAGCGAGTTTTGGCACGCTGATTGTTTTTATCGGTGCCTATGTTGTTGAAAAAGCGCGACGCGATATTGGGCTTCGAAAAGTGTTGCAGCTGTTTATGTTGTTGCCAATGGCGATCCCAGGCTTGGTGCTGGGGTTGGCGTATCTTATTTTTATCAATACGCCAGGTAACCCGGCGGGCTGGTTGTACGGTGGGATGGCGATTTTGGTGATTAGCACGGTCACGCACTTGTACAGCGTGCCGCACCTAACGTGCCTGACCGCTTTGAAAGGGCTTGATCGTGAAATCGAATCAGTGGGCTTGTCGCTCAATACCTCGGTCACACGTATGCTGACGCAAGTCACTTTACCGGTATGTTTGGCTGCGCTGTTAGATGTTTGGCTCTACATTTTTTTATGCGCCATGACGACCCTCTCGGCAGTGATTTTTTTGTATTCGTCTGATACCAAGCTTGCGTCGATTGCCGTGATTCATATTGATGAAACAGGCAGAGTCGCCTCAGCCGCGGCGATGGCGATGTTGCTGGTATATGTCTGCCTTGCTGTGCGGCTGGCGCATCACTTGATTGCTCAAAAAGTGCTTCGTAAATTTCAGCCTTGGCGCACGTCTTGAATGAAGGCTGCTTGCGCCTCAGTTTCGATGGTACCCGGTCGAGCGGCACGGACTTGCGCAATCGCAGACGCGGGTGTTTGACCGCAGGCAACTAGCAGGCAAGCTGCCATCATGCCTGTGCGGCCGAGTCCTGCAGCGCAGTGCAGCAGTACGGTTTCGCGTCGTGCTAATGCGGCAAGGATACTCTCTTTAATCTGCTGCCAACTTTCAAGGGCATTCAGATCGGGCGTGCCGAAGTCTTCAATCACCAGCTGCAGCCATTGCAACTTGTGCTGCACAACTTGCGCAGGTAAGTCTGGCACACCGAGCTTTTTCATTTCAGGCAAGCTGATGAGCGATACGACAGTGCTGATGTGTGCGGCATGTATCGCTGCAAGATCATCGTCCAAGACGCGTTGCCACTGACGGCCGCGTGCGTCAACAGTATTACGACCTGGGCAGTGCGTCATGGCAATCTTGCCCCCTAACGAGGTGGCAAGATAATCGATATGCAGTGGGCCGCTTAAGTCAGAGAGTTGAATCGTCATGAGTCATCATAACCGCACGGCCCTATTCAACTTTAATCTTTGCTGACTTTACGACCTCTGACCAGCGGGCCGATTCTTTTGTAAAAAAGGCTTTGAACTCTGGCGCACTGAGTGACATGGGTGTGGCGCCCATGCTCTCAAGTTTTGCAGTCATCTCAGGCATTTTGACCGAGGCGTTGATCGCTTGGTTTAAACGATTGACAAGTTCGGGCGGCAGGTTACCTGGGCCAAACACACCCCACCACACGGCCACTAAAAAGTCGCTCATGCCTTGTTCGGCAAACGTTGGCACATCGGGCAAGGTTTTGTTGCGCGAGGTGCTTGCAGTACCTAGGACCTTGACGTTGCCGCTTTGTAAGGCCGAAATCGCAGTGATCTGATTGGTGAACATCAGTTGCACTTGACCGCTCATGAGATCGGTCGCGGCTGGTGCCCCGCCTTTGTAGGGGATATGTGCAATCGACGTGCCGGCTTTCAGATTAAACAAGGCAGCCGCTAAATGTTCAGATGTTCCTGAGCCGCCTGAGGCAAAGTTCAAACCCGCAGAGTTGGTTTTTGACAAGGCGATTAATTCGTTGATCGTTGTCGCCGCCACGGATTTGTGTGCAAGCAGAACATTGGGGCTTTGCCCCACGATGGCAACCGGAGTCAGATCGGTGTCGGGGTCATAGTTCAGGTTGCCATACAAGGCCTTATTCACTGAGTTACCCGTTGAGCCCATCAAGAGGGTGTAGCCATCTGCATCTGACTTGGCAACGAACGACGCGGCAATATTGCCACCAGCGCCTGCTTTGTTTTCAACAATCACATTTTGACTGAGCTGTTTTGAAAGCTCGCCGGCGAGTAAACGACCAACGATGTCTAAGGCGCCACCCGCGTTAAAGGGGATGATCAATTTAATCGGTTTGTTGGGGTAGGGCTGGGCGTAGAGGTTTTGACTGCCTAAACCAAGGCCAAGGCTCAATACGCCGGCTGCGCCGACGATGAGAGCTCGACGGGGCAGGTGACGTGCAAAAAAGGGGTTCAGCAGTGTGCGAATTTTCATGAGTTGTCTCCTGAGGTGCTTTGGTAAGCGGTAAGCGATTGCAATCGCTATTTTTATGTCGAACAAGTTCGGTTATATCACAAGGCTGATTCCTTGTTACACAATGTTACTGGACGTCGTGCTGCTGATATTTTAGAGTTAAGGTCTCTCGCGATCTGCGCGCCATTGACCTCGATTAACACCTCAGAGCCTGCTATGAACAAATGCCACCAATCTCACCACAGCCCAGCCTTAAAAAAAATCCGCCTGATTATGAGCGGCGCGATTGTTGGGATATCAATCGCAAATATTATTGGTGCTAATTTCATTTTTCAAGAACATGCAGAGGTCATAGGCGCTTCAATTGGCGCGTTGTCAACGGCCTTCATTGTGCGAGGGTTTTAAGTTGTTGGATGGGAATGTTGTTGATCTTCTTTCGTTGGCAGCTGGTGCTCTTTGTATGTTTATAAAACCATTTAAGCGATTTTTCTTTAAAAACCAGCTCAAGTCTTTGTTCAACCGACGAGATTGCATTTTCGATTTTTTGAATGGAACCACGCTAATTGCCTTTGGGTTGCTTGTGGCGACCGCCTTTTCAAATCGATTTTTGTATCTTGCGTTGCAATCAAAGCTTTCTATCGCGATCGCTGGCGCGGTCGGTTTAATTTTTGTCTGCGGCGAGTTCTTAGGTGACCCTTCTGAGGCATAACCGACACACAATTGCTCAAGCATCAAGCCTGTGCGTTTGATTTGTTATTCACCTCTTTCCTAAAAAAAATAGCAATTAAGTAAATAAGACCTTAATATTACAGTTATGGTCAAGCAATCTAAATACTCTGCCACCTATCTTCGTTTTTTGAACTTAGTGCAGGCGATTCGCGAAATTCCAACTTTTCCAGCGATGGATCCGGTTGAAGAGCGCTTGCTCACGCTATTGGCGTCAGTCTGGCATCTTGAAAAAAATATTAGTGTTCTTGAGGCCATGAGTCTGACCAATGAGATTTCAGCAACGACCGCGCATCGGCGACTCAAAACCCTACGCAAGAAGGGAATGATCGATCTCGACACCGATCAATCAGATAGCCGAGTGAAATACGTCGTGCCCACAGCACTTGCCAAGCAATATTTCACGACGCTTGGCCAGGCCCTAGACAAAGCTCAACACGCGGTTTAACCGGCAATGACGTTTGATCCTCACCTCGACGCCAATACCGACGCCGCGGCCAAAAAGCAAACTCATGTGTGGGTGATGGTTGCCTCGGCAATCGCTGTTGCGATGCTGTGGGTCTTGTTGTTTCGCTTAAATCGCTGGGCCTTTTCGTCTTTTGATGTGACGGTTTTTATCAGTTGGATATTTTTACCGGCGGCAATTCGTATGCTTGCAATTATGGCTTGCGACTGGGTGGGGGCAGTGGGGTTGTTTGCTGGCGCCTTGTTCACGAATCAGGCCGATCCCACCATTAGTCTGACTGACGGCATCGTGTTGGCCTTTTTATCTGCAATCGGTCCGCTTTTAGCGTTTTGGTTCTGTACCCGTTTACTCAGTTTGCCTTCGACATTAACTGGTTTGACAGCCAAACAGTTGCTGGTCTTCGCGGCCGTTGGTGCCTTGCTCAATGCGGTGCCTCACAACATTTATTTTTATTTCTCAGACCGCATGACGAGCCCAATCGAGGGCTTAATCCCGATGTTTTTGGGCGATCTGTTAGGGACCTTGTTCGTTTTGTACGCAGCAAGTTTTGCCTTACGGCTGATGTTCAAACGTCAAACCAACTCACGGGTATAACGCACCCACGTTTGGGCGGGTGCTCTGCTCATGGCTAGACCCAACCCTGGCGCCAATGTTCGCGATTTTTTAAGTCACGCCAAGGCATACAAAATTTGCGACCTGTCATGGTCGCTTCAAGTTCAATCTCGACAATCGCCTGACCCTCGATTTCGGGTTCAAACAC
>Ga0247843_1005632_pt1 | contig 17220 bp, 13 predicted proteins | sample LaCruzMarch2017__FD_192420 | JGI IMG/M metagenome (GOLD analysis project Ga0247843, IMG submission 192420) | Freshwater microbial communities from meromictic Lake La Cruz, Castile-La Mancha, Spain - LaCruzMarch2017_8m | ecosystem: Environmental > Aquatic > Freshwater > Lake | place: Spain... | reverse complement strand
CGATGAACCAAGTGCGTTTTTAGATTATGCCAACAAGCAAATCCTAGTAGATAAATTACTTCAAATAGCGCAAGAAAAGCAAAAATGTATCGTTTTTTCTACCCACGATTTAGATTTATGCATTGAAAACAAAATAGAATTTTTAGCCTTAAAAAACAAATCTTTACAGAAAGCAAGTGGTCTAACTAAACTTGAATTGATTAGTTTGTTGGAGGAAAAATAATTTGTTAATCATTTCTTAGTTACTACTTTAACTTTAAAACTGAAGTTTGATTGATAATTAACTATTTTCAGTCATGCCAAAGCTAAAGGTTTTATATTATTTTTTTTACTCAATAAGTCCTTTTGATGAAAGTTTATTTTTTTTTAATCATCTATATTTCAAATTAAAGTAATGATTCATTGTAGTGCAATAGTTAGTGATAGCGAGCTTTTGAGGAAAATACTAGAATTTAGCAAAGAAGTCTATTTTATTCAAATGGAAGAATGTTTTTCTCAATATGAATCCTCGAAGAAACTATTAAATTCTAATACAATCGATTTGATTTTTTTAGAAACGAGAATTGATAACTATTCTGCTTTTGAGTTTTATATGAATTATAAAAATTCAATTAATGTTATTTTTATTGGAAAAGATAAAAGTGAAGCATTTGATGCTTTTTTTAGTGATGCTATTGATTTTTTGGATTTCAATATTAATTTTTCTCGTTTCATTCAGGCAATTAATAAAGCCAAAAGAACAATCGATTATCAACGAAGTTTATCCAGGTTTGAAGACAATTTTTTACATATAAGGAGCGAATATAAATTAGTTAAAATCGCTCATTCAGAGATTACTTATTTTGAAACGTTAGACGATTACATTAAAGTACATCTTTTAGGAAAGAAGCCTATTTTGACTTTAATGTCAATGAAAAATCTTTTAAATAAATTACCAGCAGAAAAATTTATTCGCGTTCATAGATCTTATATTGTTTCAATACAAAAAGTAATTTCTGTTCGTGGAAAAACAATTGATTTAGGAATTAGTGAGGTTCCAATTGGTAAAAGTTATGAATCCGATTTTTATAAAATGTATATGAAAGAAGGATTTTGACCTATTGAGATTCATTCTCCGATACTTTTCAATCGTTTACCGATAAGTTTTTATTTATTCCAGTTTTCTTTTTTCATTTGATAAAAATATCAGCTATGAGAATAAATAAAAATATTGCTATTAGTGAATCGGGATTCATTTTTAACCCTTCAAATGGTGATTCATTTTCAACAAATCCTGTTGGAATGGAAATCATCCGTTTATTGAAAGAAGGAAATAACAAAGAAGAAATTATTGATGATTTAACAAAGCGTTTTCAAATTGACGCAAGTACATTAGAAAAGGATTTAGGAGATTTTTTTCTGATGCTTCAGAATTTTCAACTTTTGATTGAGTAATTATGAACAGAAAGAAAATAACAGTTGCTGTTTCTGGTCTCAACAATATTGACAGTCCAGGACCTGGAATTCCAGTAATTCGAGCCTTAAAAGAGAGTTCAAATTTTGATGTTCGAATAATTGGACTTTCTTACGAAAACCTGGAGCCGGGTTTATACATGAGAGATTTAGTTGATAAATCTTATTCTATTCCCTTACCATCTTCTGGAACTTCTAGTTTGTTAGAGCGATTAAGCTATATTCATAACGTGGAATCGATTGATGTGATTATTCCAAATTTCGATGCAGAGCTTCATAGTTTTATCAAACTTTCAAGTCAATTAAAATCAGATTTTGGAATTGAAACATTTTTGCCAACCCAAGAACAATTTGAATCAAGACACAAATCTGTGCTTTATAATTTTGGAGTGGAAAATGAAGTAAAAGTTCCTTTCAGCAAGATGATTTTTACTGCTCAAGAAATAAATTCGTTGAAAAATGAATTTTCCTATCCCTTGGTTATAAAAGGAAAATACTACGATGCATCAATTGCAGCAACACCAGAACAAGCTGTAAATTATTTCCATAAAATAAGTGCAAAATGGGGTTTACCGATTATTGTTCAAGAATTTGTGAGTGGAAATGAGGTTAATGTTACTGCTTTAGGTGATGGTAAAGGAAACTGTATCGGCGCTGTTCCAATGCGAAAATTATATATCACAGACAAAGGAAAAGCGTGGGCTGGAGTATCATTAGCTGACGAAAATTTAATAGAAATTACCAAAAGAGTAATCAGTAATAGTAAATGGAAAGGTGGATGTGAACTAGAATTTATCAAATCCAAAGATGGAGAATACTATTTACTAGAAATGAATCCAAGATTTCCAGCATGGGTTTACCTCGCTGTTGGATGCGGACAAAATCATCCTGAAGCTTTGGTAAGAATGGCTTTAGGTGAGGAAGTAGAACCTTATGAATCTTACGAAATCGGAAAATTATTTATTCGCTATTCTTTTGATCAAATCGTTGATTTAAAAGACTTTGAAAAAATCTCAACCTTAGGAGAACTATAAAAAAATTAATCTAATAAAACTAAATAATATGACAACTCTAATGCCCTACGAAAGACCATTTATTCAAAAGCTAAACACAGGTAGCATGAATAAATTTGGAACTAAAACTGAATTTGCACCAGTTACACACCTTGAAGGTGTTGCCGTTAGCAAAATAATAAAAGAATATGGTTCACCTTGTTTTGTAATCTCCGAGCGACAAATTCGTAAAAATTACCAAAATGCTGTGCGAGCCTTTAAAACGCGCTATCCAAAAGTACAATATGCTTGGAGTTACAAAACAAATTACTTAAGTGCAGTTTGTAATATCTTTCATCAAGAAGGTTCTTGGGCGGAGGTTGTATCTATTTTTGAATACAAAAAAGCATTGCAAAATGGTGTAGATGGAAGTAAAATACTTTTTAATGGACCGGATAAGTCAACAGAAGATTTAGAATTGGCAATTGAAAATAATTCATTGATACATATTGATCATTTTGACGAATTATACACGCTTGTAAGCTTGTTAGAAGGTTCAGATAAAAAAGCGAGAGTGGCAATTCGTGTGAATATGGACACAGGTATTTATCCAATGTGGGATCGATTTGGATTCAATTATGAAAATGGTCAAGCTTGGAATGCATTGATTAAAATAATGGCTCACAAAGAGTTAGAGCTTGTTGGTTTACATTGCCACATCGGAACCTATATGTTATCAACTTCTGCTTACTCAATCGCTGCTTACAAATTATGTGATTTAGCAATGAATTTGAAAGCAAAATATGGTTTAGCAATTCAGTATCTTGATTTAGGAGGAGGTTTTGCATCATCTAATACATTAAAAGGTTCTTATTTACAAGGTGCAGACATTATTCCTCAAATCGATGATTATGCAGAAGCAATTACATCAACGATTTTAAATTCTGGTTTCACGCAAGATGAATTACCAACATTAATTTTAGAATCTGGTCGTGTGTTGATTGACGATGCAGCTTGGTTAGTTGGTTCAGTTGTGGCTTCAAAACGTTTGAGTGATGGAAGAAGAGCAACAATTATGGATTTTGGTGTTAATTTACTTTTCAATGCGTTTTGGTATGATTATAAAATCAGTCCTGCTCAAGAATTTTCTCATCACACCGAAGATATGGTACTTTATGGTCCTTTGTGTATGAACATTGATTGTATTCGAGAAAGTATTAACTTACCGTTATTGAATAAAGGAGATCAAGTTGTTGTTCATAAAGTTGGAGCATATAACATGACACAATGGATGCAATTTATTCAAATGCGACCGAAAATTGTATTAATTGACTTGCTAGGAAATACACATGTTTTAAGAGAAAACGAATCTTTAGAAACAATGATGGAGTTAGAACGTGTTCCAGAACACTTAAAATCTACTAAGTCAAACGATTAATTACCATGAAATACTGGCTTGACAGCATATTAAATAGTTACAGTCAAATATTTTATTCCCTAAATAAAGTATTGGCTGTAATTATTTTATTGGTTACATTTTTCACGCCTCACATTGGTCTTGCTGGATTATTTGCAATTATCTTGATAAATTTTATTGCTCATATCGTTGGAATAAACAGAAAATTAATTGAAGAAGGTCTATTCGGATTTAATGCCTTGTTATTAGGCTTGTTCATGGGTTTTCAATACAAGCAAAATGGCACTTTCTGGCTGCTTTTTATCACTTCAATTTCATTACTTTTAATAGTTTCTGTTTGGTTAAATGGTATTTTTAGTAAACACAAACTTCCTTTTCTTTCTTTTCCATTTTTGATCGTTTATTCAATTATTTCATTGGCAACAGGAAGTTTCACTAACATTCAACTCAATGATGAGCATGTTTATTTATTCAATCATCTAGCTAAATTAGAAAGCTCTTCTTATTATCAGTTTATTCATAGTCTTGATAATTGGTCGATACCAAATTTTTGCTTGTTTTATTTTAAAACGTTGGCAGGAACATTTTTTCAAACAAGTGTGCTTGGAGGTTTAATGATAGCAATCGGAATACTTTATTTTTCCCGTATTGCTTTTACTTTGAGTGTTTTAGGTTTTTTGTCAGCCTACTTTTTCTACTCGCTTTTTGGTGCAGATGTGAACGAATTGAATGTTCATTTAGTTGGTTCTAATTTTATTTTTATGGCGATTGGAATTGGCTGTTTTTACATAATACCTAATTTTTATAGTTACTTAAGTGTCGTTCTTCTAACGCCTTTACTTATGATGATAATGATCTTTTTGAATAAAATTATGTTCGTTTTTCAACTTAAATCTTTCACTTTAGCATTTAGTGTTGTTGTCGTCCTTTTCCTGCTTTTTTTGCAACACAGATGGTTTCATAAGTATCTACACTTGGTTACTATTCAATATTATTCAGCGGAGAAAACGATTTACAAATATTTAACTTCAATAAACCGATTTAAAAATGCACATCTAGCCAAAATTCAATTACCATTTTGGGGTGAATGGTCTGTAAGTCAAGGTTATGATGGGAAAATAACGCATTTAGGAGATTGGGGCAAAGCACTTGATTTTGTGATTGTTGATGAAACAAATCAAACTTTTCAAGGAACGGGAGAATTAAGAGAAGATTTTTATTGTTACAACAAACCTGTCATTGCACCTTTGGACGGTTATATTTATGAAATAATAAATACTGTAGAAGAAAATGAAATTTCGGGAGTGAACACAATTGATAACTGGGGAAATACATTAGTTATGAATCATTTAAATGGACTTTTCTCGCAAATTAGTCATTTCAAAAAAGATACTTTTAAAGTCGCTATTGGAGAATATGTAACAAAAGGAACTATTTTAGGGAATTGCGGAAATTCTGGAAGATCTCCTGAACCACATATTCATTTTCAACTTCAAACTTCTCCAAAAGTTGGTGCAAAAACGTTGAGTTATCCAATTGCTTACTTTTTAGAAAAAAACAAGAATAAATACAAGCTTAAAATCTCAGAAGTTCCGGTTGAAAATACAGTTATTTCCAATGTAAATCCACAAGCATTGATGACTGAAAGTTTCAATTTTTTACCTGGGAAAAAGTTGACGTTTAAACTCAAAGATTCAGGGGAAATTGAGAATTGGGAGATTTTCACTGATGCTTATAACAAAAGCTATATTTATTGTCACTCTACAAAGTCAATTGCCTATTTTGTTAACGATGGAACTATGTTTTACTTTTATGACTTTGAAGGAAGTAAAAAGGCAGAATTATTCTATTTTTATTTAGCATCTTATCGCGTTCTACTTGCTGCACATGAAGATATAATTGTAAAGGACATCTTGCCTTTGTCTCATTTCAATTTCAAATCTGTTTTGTGGTTACAAGACTTTTTTGCTCCATTTTATTTGTTTACAAAAACGAGTTATCAATCAAATTACGTGTTCATCGATAATTTATTAGAACCAAATAAAGCAATACTACAATCTAAAATTCAAACTAATTTTCTAGGTAAACAGCTCAGTAATTTAACATTAAAGATTACACTTAAAGATAAAAAAATTCAGTCATTTCAGTATTCACGAAAAGGCCAAATACATACTTTGTTATGCTCAGAATAATCATTTTTTTTCTTGTTTTCTTTTGTAGTTTTAATTTTTTTGCTCAAAAAAATTATTCTTATGCAGAGATTGATAGTGCATCCTATCTTCAATGTATAAACAACGATTTTAAAGCAATTAAAACAACCTTAGAAAATGCCGAAAAGGAACAAATTGAGTTTTATTATCTTTACTTGAGAGCAGGAATTGTTGCCTTTAATCATAAATCGTATGAGTTTGCACTAAAGCAATTTAAACGAGCACAATTAATGAATCCAGCAGACTCAGATTTACAACTATTTTTATATTTGAGTTTGTTAAATACGAACAGATTTGAAGATGCTCGGGAATTCGGAAGTAAATTACCCGATAGTATTCAAAAAAAATATTCAATCAATTTAAATGATCAATTTGCACTTTCAGTTGGAATTATTACTACATTAAACACGAACGTTTCTTCTAACCAAGATGTTGATTACATTAATCCAGATAAAAAAGGGGCTGATGTTATTCTGAATGGAAATGTCTACGGAACAAACGTTCAATTCCAGATCAATAGAAAGTTTAGAACCTATTTGTATCAAAAATTTTCACTATTTCAAACAAATTCTATGGCGATAGAACAGATAGAATTTGCGAATCAGCGCTATGAATCATCTTATACAAACCTTCATTTTCAATACAATATCGGCTTGGCTAAAACCTTCAAAAATGGACTGACAATAGGAACAGGTTTTGGCTATTTTAAAACTAATTTTTCTCATTTAAACGTTGATTTTGATGCAAATGGTATCGCTTCATTTAAAGACACTTTAATCGATTATGATAATATTTCAGTTGCTGGAACAATTGGACAAAGAATTGGAAGATTTCAACCTATTTTAAATTTTCATTACAATAATTTATATGGTTTAAACCAATTTCAAGTAGAAGGAATGGTAAATTATTTCCCTTTTGGGAACCCAAACTTTTATGGATCTTCTGCTTTTTCTTATTCAATTAGTGATTCTAGCAATCAATATGTTTTTTCTCAAAAAATCGGTGTAAAATGCAATAATTGGTTAAGTATAGTAGGTAAATATTCAGTAGGAAATCATTACAATTATATGTCAAACTTAGGTTTTATATCCTACAATACAGCAGATAAAATTATCAGTGCTATTGGTTTAGACTTTCATTTATTTTATAAGAAAATGGAATTTATACTTGGCTATTCGTACCAAACGCGTGAAGCACACTATACAGTTTATCCAACCATATCAACTTCTGAATTAAATTCGTATAATTATAAATCTAATAACCTAATAACAACTGTAAAATGGAACTTCTAAGAAAATCAATTACCGTATTATTCCTAGCAATTGCGGTTCAATCTTTTGCACAAGAGAGCAAAACAGTGCAAACTGCATTTTCAAAAAGCTTTTTGTATGAATCAAAAAAATTGTACGAAGAAGCGATTACTTCTTTAAAAGATGTTTATGAAGAAAAATCGTATCCGATGAATATTCGATTGGGCTGGCTTTATTACATGAACAAGAATTATGCAACCTCGATAAACTATTATCAAAAAGCAATTGATTTAATGCCTGTTGCAACGGAACCTTTATGGGCATTGTTAAATCCACAAGTTGCTTTAGAAAAATGGACTGACGCTGAAAAAACCTACCAAGCAATTTTAAAATTAGACCCTAAAAATTCAACAGCAAATTATAAATTAGGATTGATTTACTACTATAGAAAAAATTATACTTCCGCTAAAAAATATTTTGACGTTTCTTTGAATCTATATCCAATTGATTACGATTCAATGTTGATGAGTGCATGGAATAATTATTTTCTTGGGAATACTGCAGAAGCAAAAATTTTGTTTAACAATGTATTATTGCTTTATCCAACAGATGCATCTGCAAAAGAAGGCTTGGGATTAATCAAATGATGATTTTCAAAATTGACTAACTAATTCGATTCCAGAAGTAAGATCTTTAATTAGCAAATTATTTCTGTAATTTAATTCAAACTGATTTCATTTAATCATCCAACTTCCACCCACAGAAATAATATTCTTTTCAGCTAAATAGCTTTCGTAAGTGCTTTCTGTGATGCCGCCTGTTGGACAAAATTTCACGGTTGGAAACAATTGTCCGAATGCTTGTAATGCCTCAATTCCACCAGAAAGATTTGCTGGAAAAAACTTGAAAAACGCACAATTTTCTTCGATTCCAAGCATGATTTCACTTACAGTTGAAACTCCTGGAATATAAGGAATTCCCGAAACTGCTAAAGATTCAGCTAGTTTTTCTGTTAATCCGGGCGAAACAATGAAATCTACTTCCAAGGCTTTTACTTGCTCCACTTGCTCTGGGCGAATAACAGTCCCAACACCCACAAAAAAACCAGGGATGTTTCTTGATTTCAATTCTTTGATTGCTTCCAATGCATATTCTGTTCGCAAGGTAATTTCAATACAATTGATTCCTGCAGTTTGAATTTTAGTAACAATTGTCTCCAATTCTTCCGCGTTGTGAATCGTTGCAACTGGAATTACTGGATTATTTTTTAATACAGTTTCAATGCCGTTTTGTACCATGATTATAAAATAAATGATGCACCTTCTTCACTCGAAGTAACTTGATGGCGCAAGTTGTTAAATAATTCTCTACCATAACCTTGCGTGCGAACATTTTTCGTTCGTGCTGTTCGTACTTCCATTTCTGGAGTTAAGCACGTCAAAGTACCAGTTGTTGCGTCCAGACGAATGATATCGCCCGTTTGAATTTTAGCAATTGCACCTCCATCTTTCGCTTCGGGAACAACGTGGATTGCAGCAGGTACTTTTCCAGATGCTCCTGACATTCTTCCATCCGTCACAAGCGCAACGTTAAATCCTCTTTTTTGTAAAATTGACAATGTTGGTGTGAGCTGATGTAACTCCGGCATTCCGTTTTGTTTTGGACCTTGGAATGGAAGAACTGCTATAAAATCTTTTTCCAATTCACCGCGTTTGAAAGCATCGATTAAGTCAATTTGCTCATCAAAAACAATTGCTGGAGCTTCAATAATTCTATTTTCAAGTGCAACCGCAGCCGTTTTAATCACAGAGCGACCGATATTTCCAACAAGTATTTTTATTCCTCCATCAGCTGAAAATGGTTCATTAACCGAACGAATGATACTTGTATTTAAACTTTCAGTTGCTCCTTCTTCCCAAACTAATTCGTGATTTTTAATTTTTGGTTCTTTTGTATAAGCTTTTAATCCGTGGCCTAAAATCGTTCTTACATCTTCATGTAAAATTCCATTTTCCAATAAAGTGCGCATCACGAATGACATTCCACCAGAAGCATGAAAATGATTCACATCAGCTGCTCCATTCGGATACATACGTGTCAACAAAGGAACAACATCTGATAAATCCGACATGTCTTCCCAATTGATAATAATTCCAGCAGCACGAGCGATTGCAATTAAATGGATGGTATGATTAGTAGAACCTCCTGTTGCTAACAACCCGATGATTCCATTTACAACTGTTTTTTCATCAAATTGATTTGCTAAAGAATATTCAAAACCTTTTAATGAATTGTTTCGAGCAACTTTCACAGCTTCTTCGGTTAAAAGTTCGCGCAATTCTGTTCCAGGATTTACGAAACTTGAATCAGGTAATTGCAAGCCCATAATTTCCATCAACATTTGGTTACTGTTTGCTGTACCATAAAAAGTACAAGTTCCAGGAGAGTGGTAGGAATCCGATTCGCCTTTTAATAATTCTGCACGTCCGATTTTTCCTTCTGCATATTCTTGGCGAATTCGAGCTTTTTCATCGTTGCTAATTCCTGAAGGCATTGGACCACCGGGCACAAAAACAGCGGGTAAATGTCCAAATCGCAAAGCACCCATCATTAATCCGGGAACAATTTTATCGCAAATTCCAAGGTATAATCCAGCATCAAACATATTGTGTGTTAAACCAACAACCGCAGAAAGAGCAATTACATCACGGCTAAATAAAGAAAGTTCCATTCCAACTTGACCTTGAGTTACTCCATCACACATTGCTGGAACACCACCTGCAACTTGCGCCACAGCTTGATGTTTGATTGCAAAAGCTCGAATTTTATCAGGATAGTGTTCGAATGTCTTGTGTGCAGAAAGCATATCGTTGTAAGCAGTAATGATACCAAGATTTGGAGTTTCATTTTCAGCTAACTCGCTTTTTTCGTGCGAAGAGCAACCTGCAAATGCGTGTGCTAAATTTCCACAATGTAGATTTTTACGAGTTACACCTTCTTCGTTTGCTGCTTTCATATCTGCTAAATAGTCAGCGCGGGTAACTTTACTACGTTCTATAATTCGGTTTGTAATTTCTATAATTCGTTGATTCATAATTTCTTATTTTGTAAAATATACTGTATCGATTGTGTCTAAAAATTCACCAATTGGATAATTCTTCTCTTTTGCTTCTTCTAAAATTACTTTTTTGTTTTCACCTGTAAACAATAAATAAGTGTGTTTTGCATTTTTCAGCAAGAAAGTTGAGCACGTAATTCGTCTTTTTGGATGATTTGGTGCATTGGTAATTGCGATTAACTCTGAAGTTGAATTGGCAATAGTGGACGCTTCATCATTCGGAAAAATAGATGCTGTATGACCATCATCGCCCATTCCTAATAAAACAACCGTCGGATTTTCAAAAACGTTATATGCTTTCTTTACTATTTCAAGGTTTAAATTTTCGTTTTCTGAATGAAAAACCATTGGGATAAATGTTGCTTTTTTAGCGAGATTTGTAACTAAGTTGTTGATAACCAAGTTCTCGTTAGAAAATTCGCTGGTATTGTTCACATAGCGCTCATCAACTAATCCAATTGTCACTTTTTCCCAATCTAATTCACATTGATTCACTAATTGAAAAAGAGGTTTTGGAGTAGATCCACCTGAAACTAAAAGCGTTGCAGTTCCATTTGTATTTATAGCTTCTTTTAAATCCTCAATTACTTTAGAGCAAAGGGATTCAAACATTTTTTCTTTTGACTCAAATTCTAGTATCATTCTTTCCACGTTTTGGTAATCCAAGTAGTTCCTTCGTCCATAATTAAATCTCCTGGACCCCAAGTTCCAGCTTCGTAAAGAATATTAGCTTGATTGTTTGCTTTCCAACTATTAGTCACTGTTTCAATCCAAGTCCAAGCTGTAATTAACTCGTCTTGACTCATAAAAAGTGTTTGATTTCCGCGAATGACGTCGATTATTAATCGTTCGTAAGCTTCTGGAAAACGCTCTTTAAATGAATCTAAATAATCTAATTTTAAAGCGATTGGCTTGTAGCGATAACCTCCTGGCCCGGGTATTTTAGTCATTTGAACCAATTCGATACGCTCCTCAGGCTGTAAACGAATGATTAATTTATTGCTGTTCAATTTTTCTTTAGAAGGAAAAATATTGTGGCGCACTTCTTTGAAATTAATCACTATTTCAGAATAGCGTTTGCTCATTCGTTTACCAGTTCTTAAATAGAAAGGAACGTCTTTCCAGCGCCAGTTGTCAACATAGGTTTTTAAAGCCACAAATGTTTCTGTTTTAGAATTGAATTTTTCAATATCTTCTAAATACGATTGAACTTCTTGTCCTTTCACAACGCCACGTGTGTATTGCCCTTTTACAGAATCTGTTTGTACCGATTTTCGATTCATTGGGCGCAATGCTCGAAGCACTTTTAATTTTTCGTTTCTAACTTCATCAGCTTCTAAGGTATGTGGCGGTTCCATTGCTACCAAACATAAAAGTTGTAATAAATGATTTTGAACCATATCCAACAAAGCACCGCTGTTGTCATAGTAAGCCGCACGTTTTTCAACGCCAAGACTTTCAGAAACAGTGATTTGGATATTGTCAATGTGTTCAGAATCCCAAGCACGTTCAAATAAATTATTAGCAAAACGCAATACCATCAAATTTTGAACAGTTTCTTTTCCTAAATAATGATCGATGCGATAAATTTGATGTTCATTGAATGCTTTCGTAATGTCATTATTGATTTTTTTGGAAGATTCTAAACTGTTACCCAAAGGTTTTTCAAGAACAACTTTACTTGAGTTATTAACTAATCCTGCCTCTTGTAACGTTTGCGCAATAGGACCAAATGCAGCAGAAGGAGTTGAGAAATAGTAAATATTTTGGTAATTTGGAAATTGATTTAAATAATTTGCTAAATCTTGATATAATTCAACAGATGCATCTGCAGCTTGAATAAGTTTTACCTTTTTTGCAAAAGCTAGAATTGAGTCTTCGGTAGTGTGTTCTTCAGCAGTTAGTTTTAAAAATCTGATTAGCTCTTCAGAAAATTTTGTTTCTTCAGGTTTATTTCTTGTAATGGCTACAACGTTGTATGGGCATAGTAATTGACCATCTTGTTCACGGTGAAAGATAGCTGGAAAAATTTTTCTGAGCGCTAAATCACCGTCTCCTCCAAAAACAATTATATTAAAAGATTGAAATATTTCAGTGTGTTTGTTATGCTTGTTTTTTGTTTGACTCATGCATGTTAGTTTGTGTCAAATATACACTAAGTATATTGTAAATCCAAAATTTTGAATTATTTTAGCAATCAATTTAAGGTTAATTATATTATTCTTAATTGTCGAATTATGAAAAAGTTTGTTTTAGCTATATTATTTCATATTATTCTTTTACAAGGGGTGAATTCGCAAACAAACGTTTTCGCTCAACTATCAGGAGGAACACAAACGATTAGCACTACAGGTTGGAACTTAACTGGAAACGCAACTGCAACAGATACACAAGGTGACACTGACACTTTTCAAGATGAAATTCGCCTTACAAATAATTCGAATTCTCAAAGTGGAGGACTTTTTTATGCAACGCCCATCAATCCCTTAATCTGTTCTAAATGGACAGTTGAATTTGATTATCGTATTTGGGGAGGAAACGCCGCTGATGGTTTGGCTTTTTGTTTTTTAGATGTTCCACCAATTGGGTTTGTAAGTGGAGGTGGTCTTGGAATTCCAGGTTCAGCAAATGGGCTAAAAGTTGCTTTAGATACTTGGGATAATGGATGTGGAACCAATCCTGAATTGCAAATTTATTATGGAGTGGGTTATAATGAATGTGCAGCAGGAATTGTAAAATTGAATAATACGGGTGGAAATTTAAATTTCATACGTGGAAATACCTATAAGCGTGTTCGAATCACTTACAACAATGGTGTAATTACTTTATTTATCAATAACACGCAATATTTAACTGCCAATTTTACTATAAATTTTACGGGATTTATGGGATTTACCGCTTCGACAGGTGGAGCAAATGATCAACATTCAGTTAAAAATATAATTATTTACACTGAACAAGCAGTAGCAAATTCTGGAGTAGATGACGCTGTTTGTAATGGAGAAAGTGCAACAATTGGTTCAGCTCCTAATCCTCTGTATCAATATTCATGGTCGCCTGCAATAGGTTTGAGTTCAACTACAATTGCAAACCCAACTTCTACAATTCCAAACACTGGATCAACACCTATTACACAAACTTATACCGTGACAACTACGCTACTAGCAAGTCCTGGAATTTGTCCCTCAACTGACCAAGTCACTGTGACAGTAAACCCAAACTTTACAACAAACTTGACTCAAACTATTTGTAATGGTGGGTCTTATCAGTTTGGAAATCAGAATTTAACAGCTTCAGGGTCTTACATCGATAGTTTACAATCTATTAATGGATGTGATTCAATTGTAAATCTTGATTTAATTATTTCTGAACCACCAATTATTCCAAATCTAGACACTTCTTTTTGCTCAGGAGGAATAGCAACTTTAAATCCAGGAAATTCAGCAACTTACAGCTGGATTTCGCAACAATTTCCAAACTTACCTAATGGTTTGATTACTATTTCTCCAAATCAAACTACTTCTTTGACATTAAATGCAGTTAATCAATTTGGTTGCACAAGTTCTAGTATTGTTACAGTTACTGTTTTTCCAAATCCAGTTGTTAATCTGATTGCAAATTCTCTTGTGCTTTGTGAAGGCGAGAACTTAACATTAACAGCAAGCGGTGCAACTTCTTATTTGTGGCAAGGAGTTGGACTTCATACTAGTTCAACTGCTGTCCAAAGTATTTTCCCAACTTCAACTCAGAATTATGAGGTTTTCGGTTCAACGGTAAATGGATGTATTGATTCAGCTGAAGTGCAAGTGGTGGTTAATCCAAAGCCAATTTTAACAATCACGGAGAATCAAGATATTTGTGCAGAAGAAAGTGCCACGATTTCGGTTTCCGGAGCTGATTCTTATGATTGGTCACCTTTAGGTTCAGGAACAATTTTTGTTTTTGAGCCTTCTCAAACCGCATCTTATCAAGTTGTTGGTACAAATTTAAATGGCTGTAAAGATTCAATTGAAACAACTGTGATTGTTCATCCTAATCCGATTGCAAATGTGAGTGCAACTCCACTTTTTTTAACTTCTGATTCACCATTTGTAACGTTTCAAAACAGTAGTATTGGTCAAATTTCATCAGTTTGGGATTTTGATGATGGTTCAACTTTATCTGACAACAATGGAACTGTAGATCACACTTTCCCTTTTTCTAAGGGAAGCTACTTGGTAAATTTAACTGTTTCAACAGCATTTGGTTGTTCAGATTTTACAACAATCGCCATTCAAATTAAAGGTGATGTTATTTATTATATTCCAAATTCTTTTACTCCTGATGGTGATGAATTCAATAACATGTTTACTCCAATTTTCACATCTGGATTTGATCCTGCTAATTTCAAAATGGACATTTATAATCGCTGGGGAGAATTAATTTTTGAAACTTTCGATGCACGCAAAGGTTGGGATGGGTATTTAGATTTCAAAAAATGTCCAATCGGAACGTATTCGTATTCAATTCAATACAAACTTCCAGAAACAGATGAATATCGAGTGGTTAATGGTCACGTCAATTTGATAAGATAGGAGTGACGCGATAATAAACATATTTTTAAATTTTGCGCTTCATTTTTCGTATTTTAGTAAAATGAAAAACAAATTACTACTTCTACTCGCTTTTTTCTTTTTTACTTTTTATACATCTTTTGGACAATTAGATAATTCCAAAGTAGAATACTTTGTGATTTTTGAATTGAAAGATTCTCTAAAACAAAACATTTCAAAATTAAAAGAAAGTGGAAACAAAAGATTAATTGAACGTATATCCAAAAATAAAGCTATTAATGCAGATTATGTCAGTTTTATCAGAGAAGCTAGTTTTTACGGTAAACTTCAGTATAAACAATTGAATAATTTTCTTAATGAACGAATTAAAACCCCAGAAGATAAAAGTGTCGTTGATTTAGATTATGTTATTTTGAAAGTAGAACAAATTAGTTTTATTGCTAATGAGTTGGAATTGGAATTAGCGAATAACATACATGAAAAATTATCAAACTATTTAAAATCAATAGAAAACAAGAAATCGGTAGATTATCAAAAAGCGAAACTTTATTGGGAATTGCACAATGTTTTATTGAAAGTGATAAAACAAGATATAAATGGCCTTGATTATGTTTTGCCTAGAGAAAAAAAAGCTTTTCAGTTGAGTGATACAATTTTAGGGTTGAAATACAGAGATTTTTTGCTAAGTTTTTATATTATTAATAAAGATTTAGATGGTTACATTGCTGTGGCTAAAAAAAGTCTTGAAATTGAAAGCAAATTAAAAGTAAAAAGTTCAAACTATTCTGGCACAGTTGCAAGTCTTTTGGATGCGTTGATTTATAAAGGAAATTATGATGAATTATATATTGAATCAAAACTTTTTGAACTTTATAGTACGCCTAAATTTCATTTCAAAAGTTATAGTTATTATGCAAAATATATTGGTTCTTTGCCCAAAAATTCGCCTGCATTGAATCGTGTTTTCAAAGTTTTTGGTGTTTCTAATCTTTTAGATTTTTGCACAAAAGCTAGAATATTGAATCGTAAAAATTTAAATAATAATGATTACAAACATATAATTAAAGAGTGTGGAAGAGCACTTTTTAATCATGGATTTCATGAAGAAAGTTATGAATACAGGACACTCGAAATTTCCTTAACGGAAAAGATATTTTCATCGGATTTATCTCAAACAATTGCTGATTACCAAACTCGTGAAATTGAGCGAGAGAAAGAATTTAAAATTAAACAAGAAAAAGAGAAAACAAAGTACTATCTAATCATACTTTTAATCGTTGGTTTTTTCTTAATTGTTTCGATTTATTTAACAATAATTTATCTTCGAAAGTCAAATATTCTCGCCATTAGAAATAAAGAAAAAGACACTTTATTGCGAGAAATTCATCACCGTGTGAAGAACAACTTTGAATTGGTAAATACTTTATTGGAATTACAAGGAGGAGATGTTGAAAATGATTTGGTTAAGGAAAAATTGAGTGAAGGTCAAAGTAGAATTAGTTCGATGTCATTGATTCATCAGAAACTCTATCAAACGGAATATTTGGAAGATTTAGATTTCCAGGAATACACAGAGCAATTGGTGGAATTAATTTTAAAGTCAGCTAATAAATTCAACAGCACGAAGCTTTCAATAGTAACTAACGGACTCAAATTAGATATTGATACTGCTATTCCTTTAGGTTTGATTTTGAACGAATTGTGCACCAATTCTTGTAAATATGCCTTTTCTGAATCAAATCAAAATACCTTGGATATCACAATAATAAAGCAAGACGAAAGTTTTTATAAGTTAACTTATTCAGATTCTGGAACAAATGAAATCGTTGATTCAACTTCAAAACCAAAAGGAATTGGCTTATTATTAATTAATAGTTTAACCAAACAATTGCAAGGTAAATCAAGTTATACGTTTAATTCTGGAGCGCATTTTGAAATTTTATTTAAAAATAGAAATCAACGAAAAGAAATTGAGTAATTTTAAAACATGCAAAGAGTAAAGGTAGCCGTTGTAGAAGATGAAGTGTTGTTTGCAGTTAAACTTTGTGCTTGTTTGGAAGAACTAGATTATGAAGTGTTGGAACCTGCAACAACTTATTCTGAAGGTTTATCATTAATTCAAGCCGAAAACCCTGATATTTTAATAACAGATATTGGCCTGGCAGGAAGTAAATCGGGTATTGATTTAGCTTTGAAAATAAGAAAAGAAGGTGATTTACCCATTATTT
>Ga0247843_1005630_pt1 | contig 17231 bp, 15 predicted proteins | sample LaCruzMarch2017__FD_192420 | JGI IMG/M metagenome (GOLD analysis project Ga0247843, IMG submission 192420) | Freshwater microbial communities from meromictic Lake La Cruz, Castile-La Mancha, Spain - LaCruzMarch2017_8m | ecosystem: Environmental > Aquatic > Freshwater > Lake | place: Spain... | reverse complement strand
GCGGTCAACTTTGTCGTTGACGGTTTTGACCAGGTAAGGCTTCCATGGGCCCACACCGTCGGCATAGGTTTTGATGAAGTCCAAACCGCTGGCCGTGACCAGGTCTTTGAAAGTGCGTGGGTCTTTTTTGACCACAAAGTCGTAAGGCTGACGCCATGGGTTGTACGTGGCGGTGTCCACTTGGATGCTGCCATCGTCCAGCACATCGTAAGCATCGATCAACTGAACCAGCTTCATGTTGGTTTTGGTGTTCAAGTACTGAAGGTTGGACACCTCGAAAGACTGAATGAACACCGGGGCCGTGGCCACATTGCCATAAGCGGCATGCAGTGTCGTGACCAATTTGTCTTCAAACACGTTGGGGCCAAACTTCACTTCGATAGCATGGAAGGTCGAGTGCTTGATTTCTGGATAAATACCAATGGTGCGGTTCACTTTGGCACCTTCGGTTTTGGTCAAAGCGATCACTTCATCCAAGGTGGGGACGGTGTACAAACCGTCGTAAGCCTTGGAGCGGGCACCGTTGGGCTGGACGGCGCGCAGTGTTTTGATTTCGGCCAAAGTGAAGTCACTGGCAAAAAATGCGGTGATTTGCTCGCCATCCATGTTTTTGGTGGTCTTGCGGGTAGGGAACTTGATCGCCACATCGGTGGTGGCATCGAGCATCGGCTCGTGGCGGGCAATCATCACGCCATCTTTGGTCATGACCAAATCGGGTTCAACAAAGTCAGCGCCTTGTTCGATCGCGGCTTTGTAGGCTTCCAAAGTGTGCTCAGGAAACAGTCCAGAAGCGCCACGGTGAGCGATCACCAATGGGGCATCGCCCGACAGGGTTTTAAAAAAGGGCGCGTTGTCCCCGCCGCAGGCTTGCAGCAAGGCCACGGACGCTGCCGCGATCACATACTTGATGTTCATTTTCACTCCAGATAAGAAAGGGCTCTTCAGTGACATGTATCACTCAGACCTTTCAGTATGCGAAGTGGTTATGACGTTTTGATGAAGAAAAAAAGCGGATTTCGTGTCGCTTAGGCGTGCATCATTGAGTCCAGGCCGCGTCCACGATCAGCTTGACAGAAATCGCCAGCAAGCCCACTTGCACCCATTTGAAGAACCAGTCATCGGCGATCTTGCGTGTGAGGTAAGCACCCGCGACGGTGCCAGCTAGGGCAAACGGGATCAACACCAAGGCGCCCATCAGTTCGGTGTCGCCATAGGGTTGCAGCGTGTGGTAAGGCCACAGCTTGGCCAAGTTAATGAAGGCAAAAAACAAGGTCGAGGTGCCTGCAAACACCAGCTTGGGCAGTTTTTGCGGCAACAGGTAAACCTGAAACGGTGGCCCCCCCGCATGCGAGATGAAGCTGGTAAAACCGGACAAACTGCCCCATAGCAGCCCCTTTTTCCAGCTGGCGGGCAGTGGCGCTTGCGCGTTGTTGCGCTTGCGCCAGGCGTTGAGCACAAAGCCTACACCCAAGAGGCCGATCATCATTTTCACGGCCGTGTCAGACACCAGTGATGCAGTCAGCCAACCTACCAGCACACCACCCACCCCAGCGGGTACGAGAATTTTCAGATTGATGGCGCTGAAGTTTTTGCGGTACAGCCACAACCCCACCATGTCAGAGATGATGTAGATGGGCAGCAGCATCACCACCGCTTTGACCGGGGACATGAACAACGAAAGAATGGGAACAGACAGCATGCCCACGGTCGGCAAGCCGCCTTTGGACAGGCCCACCATGGCCGCTGCAAGCCCGGCCCAAATCAGATAATTTGCATCGGCCATGTCACATCAGGCGCTGCTCTGTGGTCAGCCCCGATCGGATCTGCTTGCTCATTTCTGCGTGCTCATAAATAGCCGCGCGCCCAAGTCAGGCCGCGCGAGGTGCCACCTGCCGAAGCATCGGCCGGGTTGTACTCGCAGCCGATCCAGCCGTCCCAGCCGCACTCGGCCGACACTTTGTCGATGACCTGAAAGATGTGCGTCCAATTCACTTCGCCCGTGCCCGGCTCGTGGCGGTGCGGCACCTCGGCGATCTGGAAGTGTCCGACCCGACCCGTGGGCAAAAATTGTGCAATCTTGGCGCTCAGGTCGCCTTCGACGATCTGGCAGTGGAACAGGTCCATCTGCACCTTCACATTGCTGGCGCCCACGGCCTGCACGATGCGGTGCGCGTGGTCTTGGCGGTTGAGGTGAAATCCCGGCACGCTGCGGGTGTTGATGGGCTCGATCAGCACATCGCGCCCGGCCTTGGCGGCCTCAATGGCGGCCCATTGCAGGTTGGTGATGAGTGTGGCATCGGCTGCATCGGCACTTGCGCCTTCGGCACGCATTCCCACCATGGCGTGAATACGCGGGCAGTTCAGGGCCTCGGCATAGACCAGGGCTTGGGTAAAGCCCGTGCGGAACTCGGCTTCGCGTCCGGACACACTGGCCGTGCCCCGGCTGCCACTCTCCCAAGCTTGGGTGATGCTGGCGCTGTCGGTGCCGCCGGGTGGTGCGTTGAAGAGCACCTGCTGCAAGCCGTTGGCCTGCAAGCGTGCGGCCAGCTCTTGCGCGGGGAAGGCGTAGGGAAACAAATACTCCACGGCCTTGAAACCGTCTTTCGCCGCTGCTTCAAAGCGGTCCAAAAACGGCAAGTCGGGGTACATCATGGAGAGGTTCGCGGCAAAGCGTGGCATGAGCGTCTTTCAGAAAAAAAGTTATTCCACCTCGGGGTTTGTGACCCCGGACAGGATTCGAGTTCCATGTGCCAAGGACATCACCACCTCGCGCCAAAAGTCTGACGCAAATCGTCCAAGGCGCTTGCGTTCAGCGGTGTCGTGTGGGGCGACAGCAGCATGAGCCGGGCGGTTTCTTCCAGCTCTTCGAGCGTGGCCATGGCTGCAGCGGGTGTGTTGTGCCAAACATTCGGCCCCAGGCGGGACAGCATCACGGCGCGGATTGGAGCGGCCTGAGCCGCGTATTGGCGGATCAGCGTGGCCACCTCTTTGGCCGCATCGGGGCTGCCGGGGCGGTGGTAACGCACCAGGGGCACATGGCCGACTTTCATCACAAAGTAGGGCGTGATGGGCGCCAGCAATTCAGGGCCGACGGCGTTCAGGCTCAGCGCCACACAGTGCGTGCTGTGGGTGTGGATCACGCAGCGCGTGTCGGCATCCCGCTCGCAAGCAGCTTCGTAAATTTTGCGGTGCATGGCGATGGTTTTGCTGCCCTTGTCACCACTGACTTGCTGGCCTTGCAGGTCGAGTTTGGCCAGGCGAGCTGGGTCCAAAAAACCCAGACACGCATCGGTGGGTGTGATGAGAAAACCATCATCGAGCCGCACGCTGATGTTGCCCGCCGTGGCGTGCACAAAACCGCGTTCAAACAGGCTGCGGCCCACGCGGCAGATCTCTTCGCGGACTTGAGATTCGGTCAGGTTCATGCCAACACTGTAAAGGCTTTGCTGAAAAAGTCTTCAGTGCCAAAGTTGCCTGACTTGAGCGCGATGTGCACACCGCCGTGGGCTGAAGGCGCATGACACCACGGCACGCCCGGGTCAATTTGTGGGCCGATTTGCAGCTGTGCAATGCCCAGCGCCTGCACGCAAGCACCCGAGGTTTCGCCACCGGCCACTATCAGCTGTTGCACGCCCAGATCTACCAAGCCTCGGGCCACGGCGGCCAGTGCATGCTCCACCAAAGCACCCGCCTCGGCCACACCCAACTGCGTTTGCACTTGCTTGACGGCTTCGGGTTCGGCGGTCGAATACACCAACACCGGGCCATCCTTCAAGAGCGGCGCTGCCCAGGCCAGCACCTGCTGCACCACCGCATCGCTTTGCCCGTTCATCAGGCCTGCAGGGTTGATGGCCATCGCCGGTCGACCGGTGGATTGGAAATGCGCAACCTGTGCGTTGGTGGCCACCGAGCAGCTGCCCGACACCACGGCTTGCAGGCCCGATGCAGCAGGCAATTGGCTTGCTTGCAACGACGGCTGCAAGCCAAAGTTGGCGGGCAGGGCAATCGCCACACCTGAACCGGCGGTGATGAGCGGCATTCCTTTCAAGGCAGGCCCGAGAAGGTGCAGATCATCGTTGCTGGTCGCGTCCACCACGGCCACGCCCACACCTTCGGCACGCAGTGTGGCGATGCGCTCGCGGATGTCCCCTTCGCCAAGGGCTAATGTTTTGTAATCGATCAGACCCACCTTGCGCTTCGTTTGCGCTTGCATCACGCGCACCAGGTTCGCATCGATCATGGGTGTGAGCGGGTGGTTTTGCATGCCGCTCTCATTGAGCAGCACATTCCCCGCGAACAAATAGCCCTTGAACACGGTGCGACCGTTGTCCGGAAAGGCCGGGGTCGCGATGGTGAAGTCTGTGCCCAGCGCGTCCATCAGCGCCTCGGTCACCGGGCCAATATTGCCCTCTGGCGTGCTGTCAAAGGTGGAGCAGTATTTGAAATAGATTTGCTCGGCGCCTTGCGCTTGCAGCCACTTTAAGGCCTCCAGCGATTGGGCTATGGCTTTGGCAGCCGGGTTGGTGCGCGACTTGAGCGCCACCACCACCGCGTCCACGTCCGCCGCAAGCGGTCCTGCAGGCACGCCAATGGTCTGCACCACCCGCATGCCCGAGCGCACCAGGTTGTTGGCCAGATCGGTCGCGCCGGTAGAGTCGTCTGCAATGCAACCTAGTTTCAAACCCATTTTCAAAGTGCTCATGTCAAATCTCTTGTGATTGGCTGTTGTTGTGTGTCGGCACCACACCGTGTTGCAAAGGGCTTGAGCTGCATTTTGTAGGAGCCCACCCCGTGGGCGATGGGCGTGGAACACGCCCTCAAAAACCATCGCCCACGGGGTGGGCTCCTACGGGGGGATCAGCCCGGTGCTTTTGGCAGTTCAATGCCCGGAAAAATCTTGATCACTGCGCTGTCGTCTTCTTTGGCAAAGCCTGCGGTGCTGGCTTGCATGAACATCTGGTGCGCGGTGCTGGACAGCGGCAGCGGGAACTTGGTGGCACGCGCCATGTCCAGCACGATGCCCAAATCCTTCACAAAAATGTCCACCGCTGAGAGCGGCGTGTAATCGGCCGCCAGCACATGGGCCATGCGGTTTTCAAACATCCAGCTGTTGCCCGCGCTGTTGGTGATGACTTCGTAGAGCGCCGCCGGGTCTACGCCTTCGCGCAGGCCCAAGGCCATGGCCTCGGCCGCAGCGGCAATGTGCACACCCGCCAACAGCTGGTTGATGATCTTGACCTTGCTGCCCGCGCCCGCGCTGTCGCCCAGCTTGTAGACCTTGGCGGCCATGGCATTCAAGAAGGGCTCGGCCAGCGCATAAGCCTCTGGCTTGCCCGCGGTCATCATGGTCATCTGGCCCGAGGCTGCTTTGGCAGCGCCACCCGAGATGGGCGCATCCACATAACGCAGGCCCAGGGCTTCGAGACGCGCCTCCAAAGCCACCGACCAGTTGGGGTCGACAGTGGAGCACATCACAAACACGCTGCCGGGTTTCATGCTGGCGGCGCAACCGGGGGTTGTGCCATCGCCAAACAACACGGCTTCGGTCTGCGCGGCATTGACCACCACCGACACCACCACATCACACGCCGCACCCAGCGAGGCCAGCGAGTCGTGCGCCGTGCCGCCCGCGTGGGTGAAGGCGTCAGCCACTTCGCGTCGCACGTCAAACACCTGCACGCTCTGCCCTGCCCGGCGCAACGATGACGCCATGCCCGAGCCCATGGCCCCCAAACCGATCAGACCTACTGTTGTCATGTTTTGATTCCTCAATCCAAAGTGATCTTGGCGAAGCTCGCCACTTTTTTCCATTGCGCCGTGTCGGTCTGCATGAAATTGGCCAGGCCTTGTGAGTTGGCCCAAGCGGGCTCTGCACCGGCCTTGAGCATGGCGGCTTTCACCTCAGGCTGGTTGGCCACGCGCTCCAGCGCTTGTTCCAGCTTTTGCGCAACCAGTGCAGGCAAGCCCGCAGGCGCGGCCACACCAAACCAGGCAAACACCTGGTAGCCCTTCATGCCCGCTTCTTCCATGGTGGGCACATTGGGCAAGGCGCTGCTGCGCTGGGGCGTGGTCACAGCCAAAGCTTTGAGTTTGCCGCCGTTGATCAAGCCCAGCGCCGAGGGCAGGTTGTCAAACATCATGTTCACCTCGCCCGCCATCAGGCCCGTCAGGCCTGCTGCCGCACCCCGGTAAGGAATGTGCGTGACGAAAGCGCCAGACTGACTCTTGTACAACTCGGCGCTCAGGTGCAGCGAGGTGCCCTGCCCGTTGGACGCGTAATTGAGTTGACCCGGCTTGGACTTGGCCAAAGCCGTCAATTCGTCCAGGCTGTTGATGCCCGCAGCCGGGTTGACCACCAGCACATTGGGCACGCGGCCCAGCAAGGCCACCGGGGCAATTTGCTCGGGCTTGTAAGGCAATTTGCTGTACAGCGCCGGGCTGATGGTGAGTGGGGGCGAAGCCATGAGCAAGGTGTAGCCATCGGCTGGCGCTCGCGCCGCCTCGGCCGCGCCCAGGTTACCACCGGCACCCGGCTTGTTGTCGATGACGATGGGCTGGCCCAACTCCAGCGCCAGTTTGGGCGCGACCAGGCGGGCCATGTTGTCGATCAGGCCGCCAGGCGGAAAAGGCACCACCAGTTTGATGGGGCGGGTGGGCCAAGCTTGGGCAGAAGCGGGGCTGACCATAAATGGCGAAGCGGCCAGGCATACGGCCGCAGCCGCGATCCAGTTTCTGCGTTTCATGGGGTATTTCCTGATGTGAATTGATCAGGTCATCATACAAATTCTGAGGCAAGTTTGCATCAGGGTCATCACGGGGGCATAGCCGATGTGGACGCCCCAACGGTGGAATCGGGCCATGCGTCCTGTCGATGAAGGTACCGCACCGCCCGATAAAAACCAAGCCCAACTTGACGTTGGGCTTGGCTAGTCTCAATTGGCAATGGCTTGAGAAACCAAATTTTTCATCATTCTGCGATAGCTGGCACGCAATGGACTGGGGGACTGTGTCATGTAGACAGCGCACAATTTTTCTTTGGGTTCAGCCCAGAAAAAAGTCCCTGCAAATCCAGCCCACATGAACTCGCCCGCCGAGCCATGCACAGGGGCAATGCCGTCTTGCGATCGAACCAGAAAACCCAGTCCAAACGTATAACCGTTGGTGCCCAATAAGAGTTGACCCGGGTTGGTGGTCGTGTTGATGGCAGTGCCCAGGTGGTCGGCAGTCATCAACCGCACAGTAGAGGGTGACAGAATCCGGGCACCGTCCAGCGATCCGCCATTCAACATGGCTTGGCAATACCGCAGGTAGTCGCCCGCCGTGCCCACACCGCCAGCACCGCCCGAGTCGTTGCCTGGCACTTTAGAAACGTCGATCAATACGTTGGCTGCGCCGGTCAACGGGTCCTTGGCAAACGCCTCAGCCAAACGCGATGCATTGGCCGCAGGAACATGAAAACCTGTGTCCTTCATTTTGAGAGGTCCAAACATGCGCTCGTTCATGAAGTCATTCAAGCGTTTGCCACTGACGGCCTCAACGACGCGCCCTTGAATGTCCACCGACAAGGAGTATTCCCAGGTGGTGCCGGGTTGTTGTGCAAGGGGTGCTTTACCAACGCCTTCAGACATCTCATTGGGTGTCACACCTCGCGCATCAAACGGGACACTGGGAAGAAAAACCTTAGCTTTGGTGTAAGCGTCTTTGACGGGTGTATTGGCTGTGAGTTCGCCGTACGCGATACCCGATGTGTGCCGCAACAAGTCCTGAATCGTGGGCTCACTGTTGGCAGGCACCATTTTGAAGGTCACGGCACCCGATACGGGATGAATGGATGGAACACTGACTTGTGGGCTTTTGAAAGCAGGAAGAAATTTGGAGACGGGATCTGTCAGTTGAACTTTCCCGTCTTCCACCAGCATCATGAGTGCGGTGGACACCAGCGGTTTGGTCATTGAATAGATTCTGAAAATCGAATCTTCTTTCATGTCCGCACCACCCGCCTGGCCTGTTTTTCCAAACGCTTCCGAGTAGACCAGCTTGCCATTGCGCGCAATCATCACGACAGCACCGGGCAGCCGATTGCTGGCAACCTCTTGCTTCATGGTCTCTGACAGTACCGCCAATCTTTCTTTGGACATCCCTACAGATTCCGGGGAAGCTTTGGGCAAGGCTTGCGCCAGAACAGATTGCGCGAGAAACAAAGCAGCGCCAGCCATGAGCAAACTGGGTTTGAATGAAATCGGTTTTTTCTTCAAATTGACGGTCATGTGTGTCTCCAAAAAATGTGTGTCATGGGGTTTGTGAATCCAGTTCAAAATTCTGCAGAAACATCAATGCACTGAACTCATCATCATCTTGTTGGGTGAATACCCATCAATATGTCGCTTTCGTTACATGGGCTTTTCGCGATCAATCCCGCTTTATCGGACGTTGGCGTCTGGCCTGTGAGGATCGACACAACCGGTCCTGTCACGCCCACAGCTGCCCTTGCTCAGAAATCCGGTTACCCTCCAAATCTCACAACACCCTTGCCCTGTCTGGTTACGCCCATGCCCAAGTTCACCCGCCTTTGGCCCCTTGTGGCCCTGTTGCTGTTGCAAGCTTGTGCCGGCCTGCCTCCCGAAACTTACGCGCCCAAGCTCGGCCAGATGGGCAAGGATGTGATGTGGCTGCCCACCCGCGATGAACTCGTCACGCAAATGCTGACGGCAGCGCGAGTCGGCCCCAATGACGAGGTGGTTGATTTGGGCGCGGGCGACGGCAAGATCCCGATTGCGGCGGCACGGCAGTTTGGGGCGCAGGCCTGGGGCATCGAATACAACAAGGACCTGGCCGCCCTGGCTCAGCGCAACGCGCAGCGCGCCGGGGTGGCCGACCGGGTTCGGATCGTGCATGGCGATATCTTCAAGGAGGACTTTTCAAAGGCCACGGTGGTCACCATGTACCTACTGGAAGAGCTGAATGCGCAATTGCGCCCCACCATTTTGGCCATGCGCCCAGGCACACGCGTGTTGTCCAACACGTTCTCGATGGGTGACTGGGAGCCCGATCAGGTGATCCGAGCTGGCACCAACACGGGCTATTTCTGGACCGTGCCCGCCGCTGTGGCAGGCCAGTGGTCGGTGCAGGGCCTGGCCCCGCAAGGGCCAGCCGTTATGCGCCTGAGCCAGCGCCACCAACGCTTGGGCGGCACCCTGAGCTGGGGCGGGCAAACGCAAACCCTGCTCGGGGCGAGCCTGAACGGCGCTGACTTGCACTTCAGCTTTGTTCAGGCCGATGGGCAGCTCAAAGCAGTTCTGGTTCGCGTGCAGGGAGCTTCACTTCAGGGCGAAGTGGTCGGACCCTATGGCATGGGCGATTTCCAGCCCGAAGTCGTGAAAGTCACGGGCCAACGCTTGAGCGATTGAAGCCGAACTACAAAAACCGGCCCAACCAGACATTTGGTCAAAAATGGAGTCACTCACCTAGACCCCTGGTTCAGGGGTGTGGGTCAGTCCATTTAGCGGATGTTGGAGAGCAACTTCTCGTTAATGACCAGGTTTCGCACGCCGTGTGCGTGGTCTTCTTTGAAGTTGTTGTCCTTACACCACTCGCCGACCGATTCGGCATGGACTTTCATGACGCGAGGACGGACGCTCCACGAGACCTGCAAAGGGGAGCCTTTTTCGTTGTAAGCCGGACCCGTTGTAGATCCTGCATAGCGAACTGGCTTGCCCGTCGTTTTGGGGATGTTGAGCGCTTGATGGTAGCCATTGACTTGACCGACTTTTGTCAATGCACTGAAGTCTGCTGCCTCTGGGTCGTTCACCAAGACAAAGACCTGCGCCTCGACCCGCAGCTGAGGGTTGCTGAGGTTGTCGTTCAAACAGGCGCCCAAGCTCGGGCCTGGGACCACTTGTGCCGTGCTGTGCACATAGTGCAGCTCGATGGTGTCGCCCACTTGCAAACCACCATGTTTGCCCGTGCAGACCTGAGCATCCAGCGGTTTAGATTCGCCAGCAGAAAGTTTGCCGCTGAATTTGTAGCCGTTGTAAGCGCCGTGACCGTGATCGTCCTTGGCCAACGCGGTGAACTCGCCGCCTTTGTGCTCAGCATTCTTGTGAAAGTGAATGTTGCACAGGTTCATTTGCTGGTAAGCGGGTGCCGCAGCAAATGAGCGCTGGTTGGAACCTTTGCGAATACCCAGATCCCTGGGCGATTGAGGACCAAAACCTTTGCCATCGGTGTTTTTTTCCAAGGCTGCATTTTGGGCGGACACAGAGGCATCGCCAGCGTGTTGGCTGGAGTCTTTGGCCATGGCTGTCATCGTGGCGCAAGCCACAATGCAAAGGGTCAGGGTTTTGTGCAACATAAATTTAGTGAAAGTTAAAAAATTGTGAGCTTAGCTTTGGTTTAAAACAAATCAATGACAGCCCCCTCCGCGCGCCAAGGGCACGGGCCGAGGTGGCCCGTGTTGGCGGCGCTTGAAGCCTGGTGGCTGTCAGGGCTGCGGTCCCCAAGGGGCAGACAGCATGAGCTTGTTTTGCTGCTGCGCAATCAGGGGGCGGATTTTGGCCGCAAACGCCATGAAGTCAGCGTCGCCATAGACCCCAGCCCAAAAGGCGCGGCGGTCGGCGTCGTCTTCAAACTTCCAGACATGGATCAGCTCATTGATCGCCCCCACATCGCCCGTGAAATAGCCCACCAGCTTTTGCGGGTGTTTGGCCAGCGCAGGCCAACCTTCGTTTTTATAGTGCGAGACGACCTCGGGCATTTTTCCGACGATCACGTTGTAAGTGCGCAGTTCATAGATGGCCATGGGAGCTCCAAACGTTGGATGAAAAGACGATCCACTTTAGGGTCTCCAGCACGGCCATGCTGTCGGCAAGGTGACGCGGGTGGCCCATGGCCCCTGTATGATGAAAATGCCCTGTTTGGGCTTTTTCTGGATGGAGTCCCTCATGAACGCCCCCCTTTCGCACGCTGCACTGGCTCCGGTCAAGGCCTCAGACTTGGTCGCCTTGCCCCTGATCGAAAAATGGATCGCCTTTGCCACCGTCTCGCGCGACAGCAACCTGGCTTTGCTGGACTGGACCGAGGCATACCTCAAAGACTTCGGTATTGCCTGCAGCCGCACCTATGACGACAGCGGTCAAAAAGCCAACCTGTGGGCCACGCTGCCCGCGCACGATGGCGAAACCAAAATCGGCGGCCTGGTGCTGTCCGGCCACACCGACGTGGTGCCGGTAGACGGCCAGCCCTGGGACACCGACCCGTTCAAGGTCGAAATCAAAGGCGACAAGATGTACGGCCGGGGCGTGACCGACATGAAGAGTTTTGGTGCGACCTGCCTGATGATGGTGCCCGAGTTGCTGAAAAGAAAACTCAAACGCCCGATCCACCTGGCCTTCAGTTACGACGAAGAGGTGGGCTGCATCGGCGTGCGCCGCATGATTGCCGACATGCAGGCCCAGGGCTTCAAGCCTGCAGGCTGCATCGTGGGCGAGCCCACCGGCATGCAGGTGGTGATTGCGCACAAGGGCAAGCATTCGTACAAAACCACTGTGCACGGTTTTGAGGCGCATTCCTCCCTCACCCCGCTGGGCGTCAACGCTGTCGAGATCGCCTGCGAGTTTGTCGCTAACCTGAAAAGCATGCACCGCGAACTGGTGCAAAACGGCCCGTTCGATCCGATCTACGACGTGCCCCACACCACCGTGCACACGGGCGTGATCGCAGGCGGCACCGCGCTCAACATCATCCCGCGCCAGTGCGAGGTGACTTGGGAAATCCGCCACCACCACATGAACACGCCCGAAGAGTTGTTTGCCCGGGCAAAAGCCTTTGGCGAAAGCCTTGTGCCCGCCATGCAGGCGGTGGCCCCGGACACCGGCATCACGCACGAACTCAAATCGGTGTTGCCCGGTTTTGCCACAGCCTCCGACAGCGAGATCGCGAACCTGTGTTTTGACTGCGCCGAGGTCGACCCGGCCAGCGGTGCGGGCAAGGTGTCGTTTGGCACGGAAGCTGCTCTGTTTCACCAGGCCGGCGTGCCCACCATCGTGTGCGGCCCCGGCCACATTGCGCAGGCGCACCAGCCCAACGAATGGGTCACCCTGGACCAGTTGGCCTGGTGCGAGCGCTTCATGCGCCGCCTGGCCGACCGGGTGTGCGTAGGCTGATTTTTAAACGGTTTGATCGAACTTCAAGGAATCTCAAATGATGCAACGCCGTGAAATTTTGACCTCCAGCCTGGGCTTGGCCATGCTGTCAGCGGTGGGCTTGGCGCAGGCCCAATCCACCAAAACAGTGCGCATCGTGGTGCCCTTTGCTTCCAGTGGCGTGCAGGACACCTTGGCCCGCGCACTGTCGCAAGAAATGGGCGCAGCCCTGGGCCAAACGGTGATTGTGGAAAACCGCCCAGGTGCCGGTGGCACTGTGGGCACCGGCTATGTGGCCCGTGCCGAGGCTGACGGGACTGTGATGGTCATGGCAGCAGCGAGCCACAACATTGCCGGGTCGCTTTACACCAAGCTGGCCTACGATCCACAAAAAGACTTCACGCCACTGGCCCACATTGGCAGCGCCAGTTATGTGCTGATGGTGCACCCCGATGTGCCCGCCAAGACCGCTGCCGAATTCATCCGCTACGCCAAGGCCAACCCCGGCAAGATGAACTACGCCAGCGCGGGTGTGGGCAGTGCCACGCATTTGGCCATGGCGTACTTCACCGGTTTGGCGGGCATTGATGTGGTGCACATTCCACTCAAGGCCACGGGCGAAGCCATCAACGAAGTGCTGTCGGGCCGCGCACAAGCCGTGATTGCCGCCAGCATTGGCGCGCTGGCCTTTGCCAAAGACAGCCGTGTGCGTTTGTTGGGCGTGACTTCGCCCCAGCGCAGCAAATACTTGCCCGAGCTGCCCACCATTGCCGAGAGCGGCTTGCCGGGTTACCAGTTTGATTCGTGGTTCGGTTTTCTGGGCCCTGCAGCCATCCCGGCCGCCGAGGCCAACCGCATCAACGCGGCCGTCAGCAAGCTGCTCAAAGACCCGGTGGTGCTGGCGCGCTTGGACAAGCAAGGCATCGAGCCCCGCGACATGAGCAACGCCGACTTCAGCAAGTTGCTGGCGGCCGACTTTGTGCGCATGGCGCAAGTGGTCAAGGCCTCGGGCGCGAAGATCGACTGAGTCCTGAAGGATCTGCAACCAAGGGCCTTGCGGCACCGGAGGGCTCAATCCCCCCGCACCACACGCACCGGCCGCAAGTATTCAATGTCTCAAGCAAAGGCGTAGCCGTCCATGGCGATGACGTGGTCGCTGATGCCCCGGAAAAACGCCTCGGGCTGTGCATCGGGCCCCGCCGCGCCCAATGCGGTGAACAGCGGCAGCAGGTGTTCATCGGTGGGGTGGGCACGCTGGCCTGCACTTTGCTGACGGTAAGCGAGCAGGCCGGGCACATCACGGGCCGTCATGTGGGTGTGGATCCAGTCGGCAAAGGCCTGAACATAGTCGGGCGTGGCGCCGCCTTGCGAGCGCACGGCCATCAAATCGCGCAGGTTGTGGGTGATGTTGCCCGAGGCCAGCACCAAAATGCCTTGCTGGGCCAAAGGGGCCAGCGCCTGGCCTACGCGGTAAGCGTGTTCGGGGCCCAAGTGGCTTTGCACCGACAGGGGCACCACGGGCACTTCGGCATCCGGGAACATCTGGCGCAGGGGTGTCCAGGCACCGTGGTCCAGGCCACGCTGGGCGTCTTGCGCCACTGAAAAGCCCGCCGCTTGCAGCGCACTGACCACCTGGGCTGCCACTTCGGGGCTGCCCATGGCGGGGTATTGCATCTCGTACAGGCGCGGGTCAAAGCCGCCAAAATCGTGAATGGTTTCGAGCCGGGTGGCAAAGCCCACGGTGGGCACAGCAGTGTCCCAGTGCGGGCTGACCACCACAATGGCGCGCAGGGCGCCAAGTTGAGGCACCAAGGCGCTCATGGCCGCGCCTGCGGCACCGGGTTGCAATGCAAACATGGGCGAGCCATGGGGGACAAACATGACGGATGAGGGTGTGTGCATGGCGTTGATTTGGCTCAGAATATTTGGGCCTCAAAATGTGGCTTTGAGGTGCCCCACTGTAGGCCAATGCAACGGTCAACTCTCTGTCTGTCTCGGGTTTGACCAACTTGTCGCAAAATGCGGCCACAATTTACCCATGGCCAAGGGCCTTTATTTTTTTCATCGCCACCCACTCGAATTCAGGAATACGACATGACCTACCCCAACACCCAACTCTTCATCAACGGCCAATGGTGCGATGCCGAGGGTGGCCGCACCCTGCCCGTTTTCAACCCGTCCAATGGCATCGAGATCGGCCGCTTGGCCCATGCGGGCATCCCCGACCTGGAGCGTGCCGCGCAAGCCGCGCAAAAGGGCTTCGAAATCTGGCGCGACACACCCGCCAATGAGCGCAGCGCCATCCTGCGCAAAGCCGCCGCCTTGATGCGCGAGCGCGCCCCGCAAATTGCAGAGCTGCTCACACAAGAACAAGGCAAGCCCCTGGCCGAAGCCAAGGTCGAGGCCATGTCGGCCGCCGACATCATCGAATGGTTTGCCGAAGAGGGCCGCCGCGTGTATGGCCGCATCGTGCCCCCGCGCAACATCAATGTGCAGCAGCAAGTGCTCAAGCAGCCCGTGGGGCCTGTGGCCGCCTTCACGCCCTGGAATTTCCCGATCAACCAGGCGGTGCGCAAAATGTCGGCGGCCTTGGCTACCGGCTGCTCCATCATCGTCAAAGCGCCCGAAGAAACGCCCGCAGCCCCAGCCGAATTGATCCGCGCTTTCCACGACGCTGGCGTGCCTGCGGGCGTGATCGGTCTGGTCTACGGCACACCAGCCGAGATTTCGAACTACCTGATCGCGCACCCGCTGATCCGCAAGATCACCTTCACCGGCTCCACCCCCGTGGGCAAGCAACTGGCCGCGTTGGCAGGCCAGCACATGAAGCGCGCGACCATGGAGCTGGGCGGTCACGCCCCGGTGATCCTGGCCGAAGACGCCGACATCGGTTTGGCCCTGAAGACTGCGGGTGCGGCCAAGTTCCGCAACGCGGGCCAGGTCTGCATCTCGCCCACCCGCTTTTTGGTGCACCACACCATTGCCGATGAATTTGCCGAGCGTTTTGCCGCACAAGCCCAAGCGCTGCAGGTGGGCGACGGCCTGACGGCAGGCACCCAAATGGGCCCCTTGGCCAACGAGCGCCGCTTGGCGGCCATGCAGTCCATCGTGCAAGATGCCCGCGCCAAAGGCGCCAAGGTGCTGACCGGTGGCGAGCGCATTGGCACGCAAGGCAACTTCTTTGCGCCCACCGTGCTGTCGCATGTGCCCCTGGAAGCCGATGTGGTGAACCACGAGCCTTTTGGCCCGATCGCGGCGATCCGCAGTTTCGAGAAGATCGAAGACGCCATCGCCGAGGCCAACAGCTTGCCTTTTGGCTTGGCCGGTTACGCCTTCACCAATTCGATGAAAACCATGCACCTGCTGAACCAACGCCTGGACGTGGGCATGCTGTGGGTCAACCAGCCCGCCGCGCCTTGGCCTGAGCTGCCCTTTGGCGGCATGAAAGATTCGGGTTATGGCTCCGAAGGCGGCCCCGAGGCGCTGGAGGCCTACCTCAACACCAAGACGGTGTCGATCTTCAACGCCTGAAAGGCTTTGCGGTGTTGCGCATCCTGGTCACCGGCTTTGAACCCTTTGGCGGGCAAAGTCTCAACCCTTCTTGGCAAGTGGCGCATGCCTTAAATGGCCTGGCGTTGGAGGGCGCGCAGGTCGTATCCGTGCAGCTGCCTTGCGTGTTTGCGCAGGCGCTGCCCGTTTTGCAGCATACCTTGGCACAACACCGGCCGGACATCGTGCTGGCGCTGGGCCAGGCTGAGGGGCGCTGTGATTTCTCGGTCGAGCGCGTGGCCATCAACGTCATGGATGCACGCATCGCCGACAACGCGGGGGCGCAGCCCATCGATGTGCCCGTGGTGGCAGGAGCGCCGGCGGCCTACTTCAGCACCTTGCCCATCAAGGCGCTGGTGGCGGGTTTGCGCGCCGGCGGCTTCCCGGCATCGGTGTCGCAAACGGCAGGCACCTTTGTCTGCAACCAAGTGTTTTATGCCCTGCAGCACGCGCTGGCGGGGCAAGGCGTGCACAGCGGCTTTGTGCATTTGCCGCTGTTGCCCGAACAAGCCGCTCACTGGAAAGGTCCCAGTTTGCCCAGTTGGCCTGCCAGCTTTCAGATTGCGGCAGCGCAGCATGCCCTGGCCGTGCTGGTGGCGCATCGGCTGCAGGGCCTGGGCGATGTGGCCTTGGGTGGCGGCACGCTCAACTGACTTGCAAGCCGTTCTGCAGAACCCAACCAGCACTCCACCCCCTTTTTTTGTCACCCCGGTCGAAGACCCGGGGTCCACTTTGTCGTGTCCTTGCTCAAGTACCTGGAGACGATCCAGCAGCCTTGAGTTCAGTGGTCATGCGCTGTCGGGCCCGAGCGGCCACCCCCGTGTCGGCAAAAGCCCAAGCCAGCGACGCGCCCATGCCTTGCAAGGCGGTGCGCACAGCGGCTTGTTCCAGCGCACAGCTGCGTTCGCGCTCCAGCATCTCCAGCACCCAATCGGGCAACATCTGAAACGCGGCCCGCACGATCAAGCTGACCAAGGGCCTGTCCAAGGGTGCACACGGATAGTGTTCGATCAGGTCAATCGTTTCGCGCGTGCGTTCGTCCACCCGCAATTGAGGTCGGTAATCCTGCAGTTGCATCAGGGCCTGATGGCGCGTCAGGGGCAGATCGTGCGCGCCCAAGCGCTCCCCCATTTGCGCCATTTCGGCAAAGTACAGGTCTTGCCTGTCCGAGCGCAAAGGCTGCAGCGACAGGTCTTGGTAGGCACGCAAAAAACTGGTGGTCTCGCCCAGGTGCACCCAGCGGATCAACTCCGGATCGTTGGCCACATAGGGCGTGCCATCGGGCAGCGTACCGCGAATGTGCGCGTGGATGCGGTTGACCCGCTCGATGGTCTGCAAAGCCGCTGCCGTGCCGCCATAGGTGGTGGTGGCCACAAACAGGGCGGTGCGCCCCAAGCGCGCCTGCAGCTGGGTGCGAAAGCTGGAGTGGTCCCATACGGCGGCCAGCGCCCGGGGGTGCAGGGCCTGCAGCATGAGTGACGACAAGCCCCCGGTCATCATGGCTACAAAGTGGGCGTGTACCTGCCAGGCGGCCGAGTCGGG